>ENA-USUG01000230-USUG01000230.1-human-gut-metagenome-genome-assembly--contig:-NODE-230-length-88402-cov-8.269391_pt1 | contig 88402 bp, 66 predicted proteins | sample MGYA00250059_ERZ773394 | MGnify/ENA primary metagenome ERZ773394 (study PRJEB29103, sample SAMN06111957) | human gut metagenome | biome: human gut; feature: ankylosing spondylitis patient; material... | reverse complement strand
TGGACTTGAACCAAGGACCCTCTGATTAACAGTCAGATGCTCTAACCGACTGAGCTAAGGAAGAATGTTTTTCTCAAATGCGATGCAAAAGTAATAGGAAATATTGAAATATGCAATATCTTTGCAAAAAAAATCTCATAATGGACAAAATAATTGGTATGGGCAACGCCCTTGTAGACGTACTTGCTACTTTGGACAACGATGAAACACTTTCTCAAATGGAGTTACCCAAAGGCAGTATGCAACTTATCGACGAAGCTAAATTACAGCAGATCAACAAGAAGTTTGCGACTCTTGACACACACATCGCAACAGGAGGTTCTGCCGGAAATACAATTATAGCCCTTGCTTGCTTGGGAGCGGAAACCGGATTTATCGGCAAAATCGGAAATGATGAATATGGTCGGTTTTTTAAAGAAAACTATCAAAAAAACGGCGTTGAAGGTAAGCTGTTGACTTGCGATTTACCTTCGGGCGTAGCTTCTACCTTCATTTCACCGGATGGGGAACGCACTTTCGGGACTCACCTGGGTGCAGCCTCTTCTTTAAAAGCCGAAGAATTAACGTTAGAACTGTTTAAAGGTTATACCTATCTTTATATAGAGGGATATCTGGTGCAAGATCATACTATGATCCTCCGCGCCATCGAGCTGGCAAAAGAAGCCGGTTTACAAGTTTGTCTTGATATGGCGAGCTATAATATTGTGGAAAACGACCTTGATTTTTTCACAATGTTAATAAATAAATACGTGGATATTGTTTTTGCCAATGAAGAGGAAGCAAAAGCATTCACCGGGAAAGAGGCTAAAGAGGCACTTAGCGAGATTGCCCAAATGTGCAGTATTGCTATTGTAAAATTAGGTGCTAAAGGATCGTATATCAAGAAAGGAACTGAGGAAATCCGCATACAAGCAGTTCCGGTAGAAAAGGCGATAGATACGACCGGAGCAGGTGATTATTTTGCCGCAGGATTCTTATATGGACTTATCTGCGGCTATTCTTTAGAGAAATGCGCATCTATCGGTTCCATTCTATCGGCAAATATCATACAAGTAATAGGAGCCAATATGCCCAAAGAACGTTGGGATGAAATAAAGTTAAATATTAACGCTGTTCTTTCCGAATAAGCGGCTAATCGTTTACTTTTACGCTTTATTTAAATTTATCAGCATGAAGAAGTTACGAAATAATAAGCTTTTTGTTTTACTGGGCGTCATCTTGTTAGGACTGAGTTTTTATAGTTTTAAAGGTGACAACAGGAATTTTCAGATAGCAAAGAACTTGGATATATTCAATGCCATCTATAAAGAACTAGACCTATTTTATGTCGATACGATCAATCCGGATAAAACAATAAAAGAGGGTATAGACGCTATGTTAATGCAACTAGACCCTTATACCAATTACTTTCCGGAAGAGGATATGGGCGACCTGAAACAGATGATTACCGGAAAGTACGGAGGTATCGGTTCGCTCATCACTTTCTATAAAGCCAAAAACAGAGTAGCCATTGCCGAACCGTTTGAAAACACACCGGCAGCCAAAGCGGGATTAAAAGCAGGAGATATTCTGCTCGAAATAGACGGGAAAGATTTATTGGGTAAGAGACAGGACTCGGTAAGCAATATGCTACGCGGAGAAATAGGAACTAGCTTCATGTTAAAAGTGGAACGTCCGGGAGAAAAGAAACCCCTAGAGTTCAAAATCACTCGTGAATCCATACAGATCAACCCGGTTCCGTATTACGGCATAGTAGGTAAGAGTACCGGATACATCTGCCTGACCAGTTTCACGGATAAATCGGCAAAAGAAGTAAGAAAGGCGCTTATCAACTTAAAACAGCAGGGAATCACGTCTCTTATTCTTGATTTACGCAATAACGGAGGAGGTTCTTTGAACGAAGCAGTAGATATTGTCAATCTGTTTGTTCCCAAAGGAAAGGAAGTAGTTTCTACCCGTGGCAAAGTGAAGCAATGGGATCGTACTTACAAGACGACTCGTGAGCCGCTGGATGCAGAGATTCCTTTAGCCGTACTGGTTAACAGTGCTTCCGCTTCCGCCTCTGAGATTGTAGCCGGTGCTCTCCAAGATTTAGACCGTGCTGCTATCATCGGTGACAGAACATTTGGAAAAGGTCTGGTACAAACCACACGTGACCTTCCTTATAACGGTAGCCTAAAAGTAACTACTGCCAAATATTACATTCCCAGCGGACGTTGTATTCAAGCTATTGACTATTCCCACCGAAATGAAGACGGAAGCGTCGGACGCATACCGGATAGTCTGACAACCGTATTCCACACGGCAGCAGGACGTGAAGTGCGCGACGGCGGAGGTATCAGCCCCGACAAGGAAGTGAAATCCGAAAAGTTCCCGAACATCCTTTTCTATCTGGTAAATGACAACTTAATCTTTGATTATGCAACGGATTATTGTCTGAAACACCCGTCCATCGTTTCTGTTGAAGAATTTAAAGTAACGGATGAAGATTACAATGAATTTAAGGAGAAGGTTAAAAAAGCCGACTTCAAGTATGACCGTCAAAGCGAAAAGGTGTTGAAGAATTTAAAGGAAGTTGCTGAATTCGAAGGATATATGGATGATGCTTCAGAAGAGTTCAAAGCATTGGAGAACAAGCTGAAACACAATCTCGACCGTGATTTGGACCACTTTGCCAAAGACATCAAACTCTTGATTGCACAAGAGATTATAAAACGTTACTACTATCAGGCAGGTGCAATTAAGGAACAACTAAAAAGCGACGATGATGTAGAAGAAGCTCTCAAAATATTAAACGACCGGCCGGAGTATCAGAAACTATTGGCAGGGAAATAACTTATAAAAAATAAAGGAATAGGCAGCAAGGATAAACTTTGCTGCCTGTTTCTTTTTTAATACTTGGATCTGTATATTCAGTGCATAATTGGCTCACCCGATATTTGTAGGGAATGAACACAGATATCCCTTTTTTGTATACTCTCAGTACAATAATTACCTATAAGCTTCATCCTTCAGTTTGCCAATTTTGCCTTGATACTGAATGAGTTATCCTGAAAGATGGAATCATTCAGCAGATATACTCATCATTCATTATCAGCTGAATCTTTTTCCTAAATAAAGTTCAGGATAACGCACTGATAATCAAACCTAAATTCGCAAACTGAAAGATTGAAGGTTATTTGAGAGTAATTCGTTTTTTATACTGTTTTTTACCTGTAAACGCCTTGATGTTTTTTAAAAACATCAGGTTGATTGAAAAAAACATCAGGACGTTTGTAGACAAACATACGGTCGATTGTCTACAAACGATAGGAGTTTGTAATCAATCGACCGTATACTGAAAACTATTTCTTCTTTAACTCTTCCGGTGACACCAATTTATATAGTTTGTCGCTCGGGCGAACCTTTTCGGGAACTTTAAAAGAAACGTGCTGACCTTTCTTTACCACATCCACAGGTTTCAAATCCACACGGGCTTCATCCAAGGTGAAGAACACAGCTCCCGTAGTAGGTCCTGTAATCAACAGTTTATCTCCCACTTTCATCTCCGCAGCCTCTACAAGAAACTCCGCCACACCGATATTTGAAAAGAACTTAATGCCCTTTCCCACATAAACCTTACGTTCCGTAGCTTCCGAGCCATAATTCTTACTCCATTCTCCAAGGCGTTGCCCCAAATAATAGCCATTCCAAAAACCACGGTTAAATACTGTTTTCAAGCGTTCATCCCATTCCTTCACTTTCTCATCGGTAAATGTGTCATCCAGATAAGAGCGGATAGCCTGTTTGTAGCACTCCACAACCGTACGCACATACTCAGGACCACGGGCACGTCCCTCTATCTTGAATACACGTACACCGGCTTCTATCATTTCATCCATGAAATGAATGGTCTTCAAGTCTTTCGGCGACATGATATACTGGTTGTCAATTTCCAATTCAATATCACTTTCCTTATCCTTCACCGTATAAGCACGGCGGCACACCTGCATACAAGCCCCCCTATTGGCAGAAGCATTCATCTCATTCAGACTAAGGTAACACTTGCCGGACACTGCCATGCACAAAGCTCCATGACAGAACATCTCGATACGAATCAGTTCTCCGCTCGGCCCGCATATATGCTCCTCTTTTATCTGACGATAGATTTCTGCGACCTGCTGCAAATTAAGTTCACGGGCAAGTACCACCACATCGGCAAACTGTGCGTAAAACTTCAAAGCCTCAGCATTGGAGATATTCAGCTGCGTGGAAAGATGCACTTCCTGCCCTACTTTGCAACAATAGGTCATCACCGCAACATCGGCAGCAATCACCGCAGAGATATCGGCTTCTTTGGCTGCGTCCACAATGGTGCGCATCAACACAATATCATTATCATAGATAATCGTATTGATGGTGAGATAACTTTTCAACCCGTTCTCATTGCATATCTGCGCTATTTCTTTCAGATCGTTGATTGTAAACGTGCTTGCCGAACGGGCACGCATATTCAGACTCTCGATACCGAAATAAATAGAATCCGCACCCGCCTGTATGGCTGCCGCCAATGATTCTCGGGAACCGACAGGAGCCATTATCTCAAAGTCTTTTATATCGTACATACCTTTATATAATTTCATAATTGATTATGCAAAGGTACGGTTTTTTACGTACTTTTGCAGCCAAAGAACTGTTAGAATATGAAAATAGGCAACATAGACTTAGGGGAACGCCCTGTTTTTCTGGCTCCGATGGAAGATGTAACCGATCCGGCTTTCCGCCTGATGTGCAAAAAGTTCGGAGCAGACATGGTATATACCGAATTTGTATCCAGTGACGCACTGATTCGTTCGGTCAATAAGACCACCCAAAAGCTGACTATCTATGAAGAAGAACGTCCCGTTGCCATACAAATATACGGTAAGGATACGGAAGCGATGGTGGGAGCTGCCAAAATCGTAGAAGAAGCCAAACCCGATATACTCGACATCAACTTCGGTTGTCCGGTCAAAAAGGTAGCAGGGAAAGGCGCAGGCGCGGGAATGCTCCAGAATATCCCTAAGATGCTGGAGATAACCAAAGCCGTAGTCGAGGCAGTTAAAATACCTGTTACCGTAAAAACCCGTCTCGGATGGGATACCGACCATAAAATCATCGTAGACCTTGCCGAACGTTTACAGGACTGTGGCATTGCCGCACTTACGATTCATGGGCGTACGCGCGCCCAAATGTATACAGGCGAAGCAGACTGGACGTTAATCGGTGAAGTCAAGAAGAATCCCCGTATGCATATTCCTATCATCGGAAACGGTGACGTCACTACGCCGCAACGCGCCAAAGAATGTTTTGACCGATATGGCGTGGACGCCATTATGATAGGGCGAGGCAGTATCGGCCGTCCTTGGATATTCAAAGAGGTAAAGCATTATCTCGAAACCGGAGAGGAACTTCCACCGCTTCCGTTCGAATGGAAAATGAATGTGTTGCGCGAAGAAGTGATGAATAGCGTTGCCCGTTTGGACGAACGTAGAGGAATCATACACATACGCCGGCATCTTGCCGCTACACCTTTATTTAAAGGTATTCCTAACTTCAGAGATACACGTATCGCTATGCTAAGAACAGAATCAGTAGAAGAACTGTTCCGCATCTTCGACCGCATTATTGAAATGAACCGTCAGTCAGAACTATAAATCATCATCATGAACAAGAATTTCCTTACACCAGACAAAGACCCGATGGGCGCAGCCATTGCCGATTATTTCTCAAACAGAAAAGCAGGGAAACTGCGCGTTCTATCTTCCATGTTCGATGAAGACGAAATCCCGGTAAAGCAACTGTTCAGAGGTTTAAAGGAGATGCCCGTAGCAGAACAAAAAGCATTGCACCTTGCCGAGGGAAGAATACTGGATGTGGGAGGTGGAAGCGGTTGCCATTCGCTTGCTTTACAAGAAATGGGTAAGGCTGTTTGCGCCATTGATATATCCCCACTCTCCGTAGAGGTAATGCAGAAACGGGGTGTGAAGAACGCACAACTACAAAACTTCTTCCATGAACAGTTTGCAGGGGAATTTGATACGATACTGATGTTGATGAACGGCTCCGGCATTATCGGTAAGGTAGAATATCTGCCCGATTTCTTCCGCAAGCTGAAACTTCTATTAGCACCGAACGGTTGTGTGCTGATGGACTCAAGCGACCTTCGTTATCTATTTGAGAATGAAGACGGGAGCTTCGACATTGACCTTAATGCCGACTATTACGGAGAGGTAGACTTTCAGATGCAGTATGGCAGTATCAAAGGCGACAGTTTCGACTGGCTGTACACCGATTTCCAAACACTGAGTTACTATGCCGCACAAGCCGGATTCAAAGTGGAAATGATTCATGAAGGCAGACACTATGACTACCTTGCACGAATCAGCAAGAACTAAAAAAGACATCCAATACAATCACTTTCATATTCTCATTCTCTATTAAGCAATTCACATTTACCTATAGAAATATCTAAAATACACTAATATTCTTAAACGAGTCTTCTTGACAAGAAAATATCATAAAAGAGTTTTATATGTATTACGAGAAACACAACAAACAATAAAAATAATCCTAATTTAGAGAGGAAAGAAGAAAAAGTTATTGTATCTTTAGCAATAGATATATAAATTTGTAGCTTCTATTAATCTGGCTTAAAATGACAAAACACTTATTACTAGCCCTATACGTTTTATTCGCTTCGTTTGGAAATATTTATTCCCACGAGATGCTGAACTATGAAGAACTTGCCAAACTACCAGTCTCCGAGTTGTACCAATATGGAGACAAACACATGAAGCTCAATCATGTAGACACTGCAATGGGGTATTATATCATCCTTGCGGGTAAATATGACAACGGTATGGATAAAGCAGACAAGTATCTATGCGCAATGGCATGCAATGCAGCCGGACTAATCTACACTCAAAAAGAAAATTATTCGAAAGCTTTCGATTTATACCTCAAAGGAATAACCATCGCCGAGAAAAATGATTTCGGAGAATTAATGGCCGAACTCTATAAAAACATGGGAAATATATACAGCGTATTTGGGGACTTCCAACAGACGATTGAATACCATAAAAAAGGACTTGATTATGCAAGAAAATATGGTAACACCTCGATTGAAATAAAAATATTGATGAACCTTGCAGGTATTTGCTGCTATGAAAACCGAACGGTAGAAGCAAAAGTATATTATGATGAAATGATGAAGTTTGCAGGTAAAGATACACTCATTAAGTACTTCGGTTATCTGGATAAAGCACTTATATTAACCAATGAAAAAAAATATGATGACGCTGTCCGTTATTTTGAAAAATCGGCAGAATACGCCCGTAACCTATCAGATCCTCGATATATGGGTTCGGTATATGGAGAACTTGCCAAACTTTATGAACAAATGGGGCAAAAGGATTCCGCATTATACTATTTTCATGTCAATACTACTTATACACAAAAACATAACCTGATGTATATGCTCATTGAGAGTCTGAAGGCTCTCGCACGCTTATATGAACAAAAAGGTGATGAAAACAAATCTTTATATTACAAAAGCTGTTACTTGGCTGTCTCCGATTCATTATTCAGTATGGACAAACTGAACAAGATAAAAAACGCCCAGTTTTTTTACGAAATGGACAAAAACTATCGAAAGATAACTTCACTTACAACAGAAAAAGAACATAAAGAAATGCAAATAAAAAACCAAAGACGATTTCTTATCGTCATATCGGCCGGATTACTTATCTTTATTATTCTACTTATAATCGTCTACATCCATAAAAAAAAGCTCCACCATGCTTACAAAGACTTGTTTAACCGGAATAGCGAAATACTTCAATCCGATTTACAGATAAAAGACCTCAGAATCGAGTATGAGAATAAACTTGCCGAAGAAAAAGAACAGTATAAAAAGTTAGAGCAACAAACAAAAGCATTCTTCACAAGCCAAGAACCGGACAACAATACAATAGAAAACAAAAACGAAGAAGTAAAGATGTATTCTGCCAATAGATTGACCGATGAACAAAAAGAAAACCTCATTAAAGATATAAATAAAGTGATGGAAAATACCAATGAATATTGCGATTGCGATTTTAGTCTGGAACGCCTTGCAGCACTTATCGGTTCTAACTCACGATATGTTTCTCAAATCATCAATGATACATATAACAAAAACTTCCGTGCTTTTGTCAATGAATATCGTATCAAAGAAGCACGTCGCCGCCTAATGAATACCGAACAATATGGGAATTATACAATTAAGGCGATAGCAGAAAGCGTTGGTTATAAATCTCACACAAGTTTTATCGATATCTTTAAGAAAACAACAGGAATTAACCCTTCTATCTATCAGAAACTAGCAAAAGAGAGCTGATAAGTATTGAATTAACACCAAATTCTAGAATTTGAAATTACACGATTTGTCTTTCTACAATCTGTCATATACTTTTGTTTGTGTGTTAACCAAATAAAATAATACAATATGAAGAAAGGTTTACTTTTAGCACTGTGTGTCCTACTAGGAACATTCAATGCACAAGCAGAAAAGAAATTCACCATGATCAGTACCAATTGCAATAGTATAGGTACAGGTATGTCATCTAATGGCAAATATGTAGTAGGTGTGGATCCGACTCCTGTCGAGTACGGTGTAGAAATCATGAGCGGTTTTAAAAGTTATTTATGGGATGCGGATGCAAAGACTCTTACTTGGATAACCGAAGCAGACCAGGTTAATCCTGGAAAAACCGGTTATTTTACGGATGTGACGGATGATAAAATCATTTCGGGTTATTTCAAAGATCCTGATTACCCGATAACCGTTACAGAATGGGAAGGCGATGTTACATTACCGGTGAATGTGGCTGCCATATGGAAAGACGGTAATGTGACAAGTCTCGGTATTGGTGATTTCGATCTTAGCATTTTCAATAATTTCAATGATGGAAGTTATGCTACGGCTATTTCTAACGACGGTAAAACGGTGGTAGGTTTTGTTGCGGTCGGAAACTTTGCCTATTCGTATCCTTGTATGTGGAAATATGATGATGCTAACCGGAAATGGAATTTTACGCGTTGCAAGTATCCTTCCGATGCCAAGGGGGGACAAGTTTTGGCTGTATCGGATGATGGCGGTGTAGCAGTCGGTGCCATCTATTATCAAAACCGGGATGTTGCTGCCTTTTGGAAGAATGGTGAATATACAATCATCGAAGGAATTAAGAACATGATTGATGATGATACTAAATACAATGAAGATTATAATAAGAATTGTGCTTATGGAGTAAGTCCCAACGGTCAATATATCTCTTTCAACTTTAATGATAATCTTCCTTGTATGTATTTCACGAATGAAAATCGTTATGTAAAGCTAGGTGCTTATAAAGATGTTACCGGTCTTGATGTACCGGCAATATCCAATAATGGAGATATATTCGGTTGTTATAAATACGGTAACTATTGGACAGAACAATATACACGTCCGTTCTGGTATTCCCTCAATACATTAAGAGAAGTAGGTCTTGATTATTTTATCTACCTTTATACCCCTGAAATTGAAATCCCTCTGTCTTTCACATTCGAACACAAAGTCACTTCCAATCCGCATGCGGTTTCGGCAGATGGAAAGATCATCATGGGTAATAACATGACGGAGTATAATAAATATGAAACATGGGTGTTGCAAACAGAGGCTGAATATACAATAATACCTGAAGATGTACAAAATATCAAAGCTAAGGTTACAGACCTTGAGCAAATAACGGTGACTTGGGATAAAGTCCCTTACGCTCCTTTCCAATATGTTCTTAAATCTTATAACGTATATTGTGACGGAAATTTAGTTGGTAATGTAGAAGCTAAATCCGATGGTGATGGAAGCGGTGATGGAGACGGTGGCATAGAACCTTTAAAATATTCGGCAAGCAATACAACTACCGAAAGCTTTGTACATAACAATGTGAACGCGGGTTATCACAAATATTCGGTGACAAGTGTATTCCAAAAAGAGGAAGGAACCGAAATGCGTGAAGCTCCAAAATCGAACCCCATAGAAGTATGTTTAGCAAAGACATTTGAAATGCCGTTTTTCGATAATTTCGACACTGGTGCCATCGAAAGCAATTATTGGACAATAGAAGACTTAATGGAAAACCCTACTCAATTCTACTGGGGAGCTGGTATGTATTTAGGTATTAATAGCTCATTTGCTTTAAATGTAGCTGTAACAACAGACGGCAAGCCTTATTCGAATGCTTTAGTTTCCAGACCTTTAGATGCAAGAAAACTGGACAATGTGTATATTTCTTATACAAAACGATATTTATTTGCGAACAGTGAAGATTGGGATTTAACCGGTGACACATTAAGTGTGGAAGTATCAAATGACGGAGATACATGGATTCCGGTAAAAGCATATGCTCTCGATACAGAAGAGGCAGGGGTATGGAACTTTGAATCAATCAATGTAACCAAACAAGTTGCACATACACTTTTCCAAGTAAGATTACACGTACATGGCAAAGGATTAGCGCAATTACTTTGGTACTTTGATCTTTTTAAGGTAGGAAACAAAGCTGAGAATGAAGCTCCCGAAGATCTTACCGGAAAAGTAGAATCCGATAAAGTAAGCTTAATTTGGAAAAATACGATCAATGCTTACGAACTGAATTATCTGGATAACCCGTATGGTTGGGAAGTCTTTAATTTAGCAATAGGGGATGAAGGTAAGACATTTATAGCCGCAAATTCTTTCGAACCGGATGATTTAGCCTTATTTAATGAAAAATATTTGACTTCTATCAAAGCATTCATTAATCACGATACAAGTATAGAAGATTCTAAAGACACACATGCATCTGTTGTTGTTTATGAAAACGGGACATTAATAAGAGAACAAGAGATTGATGCGATAAAGTATAATCAAGAGAATCTTGTTATATTGAAGGAACCTGTGAAGATAGATGTAACGAAAGAACTAAAAATTGGTTTAAAGATTTTTAATTATGACGAACGTCAAATACCGATTACCTATCATAATACACGCAATTTCATTGCAGGAAAGAGTGACTTGTACTCACAAGACGAAGGTAGGACTTGGAAGAGACTTTCTGATTTTTATTCTACCGTTGAAGGACACGAGTTGGATGGATATTGTTGTTGGGAGATCACCGGAAACGTTACAGACGAATCGACAGTCAGTCCGGACATCGCAATGGACAACAATCTGATGGCTTATAATGTTTTCCGTAATGGAGAAAAGATTAATAGCCGGTTGGTTTATTACCTGCAACCTAGATATATAGATACAACTCCTATAGATAATGGTTGTTATGAAGTAGTAGCTTATTATCTTGATGGCTCAATATCTGACTATTCCGTTCAATATTGTATTGGGGAATTACCTCCTTCATCGATAGATGATCATACAAATAATAGCAATTGGGCAATTTATCCTAATCCTGCTACTGATTGCATTAACATTCCGGGAGATTTCAACCAAGCAATGTTATTGAATATCAACGGACAGGTAGTATTATCAACAACAGAAGCAATAATCTCTGTTTCATCACTTCCTGCAGGGGTTTACTTCCTGAAAATAGAAAACGGCGATGCTATTCACACAGAAAAGGTTATGATTAAGAGATAGAAAGACTGATTATGCAAAATGAAATTGTCTCAAAATTGAGACAATCCTTTCCAAATCCCTCCTGATACAGACTGTATCAGGGGGGATATTTATAAAACCTAAACAAACTCTATTGCTTTACGAACTTCGTTATGATTTCCGAACTCCCGGTCCTTATTCTCACCAAATAAACTCCTTTAGCCAATTCCTGTACAGAAACCGCATTACTGTCCCGAACTTCTTTCAGCAACACACCATGAAGAGAGTAAACGGAAATACGCGAGACATCTTCACCGGAAACATTTAGAATATCCGAAACAGGATTAGGATAAACCGAAACCGAACTTTCAGGAAACTCACTCAACGAAGTAGAGATTATCATCTCTTTATCAGTATATAACCGATATTCTCCCGGAGCTAATGTTATAGTGTTACTCGCGGAGGTTATCTGCTCTGTTGTCTTAGAGAAATAGTTATACCATGTTCCGGTAGCAGGAAAAGTTACAGCTACATTACCTTGCGTTACACCATAATTCGCCACAATCACGGCATTCATATCCGAAGACTTCAGAACCAGGTACTTGCAGGCATCGGACAGTTTATAGGTAATATCACTCGTAGAGAATACCGGATATTGGGTTTTCATAGCAAACAGCTGAGCCCATGTGTTATAGACAGACTTACGATCGGCATCTTCGAGATAATTCCAACAAACAGGTTTCTCGCCTACCCGGTCGTTGTAATCGATAGAATAATCATACCCCAATTCACCGAACTGCCAAATCATCTTCGGACCGGGAATAAGGAAGAACAGACATCCGGACATTTTCAGGCGATTCATGCTTGTAGTATGGTCTTTCGTATCATATCCGCCTGCGGCATTACCATACGTTTTCAGCTTATAAGCCATACGTTCTTCATCATGACTCTCCATGTAACCCACCAAATTGGGAGCAGACCATGTACGTTTCTTGTAAACCGCACCGGAGATATCCGACTTAGAGTTCTCAGTAAATCCCATCGCCCCCTCGCAAGCATTGTTGTTCATATTCCCCCAAAGCATCAGCCCTGCAGACGACAGTTCTTTTTCTTCCGTGTTATCCGCAAGATGTTCGCAAATGACATAGGCATCAGGATTACGTTTCCACACTTCGCTTGCCATCCGTTTCAGGTTGGCAATACGGGAAGCATCATACGCAGACGCATAATCATTGGCATTGGAATAGATGGTATTAGAAAACCCTTTCGTAAAATCATACCGGAAACCATCCACCCGATACTCATTCATCCAATAAGCTGCCACACTATCCACTAATGCACGGGTGTAGGGACTGTCATGGTTAAAATCATAACCCCAACTCAAAGACGGATTAGCAATATTGGACTGCCGGTTATACCACGGATTATCGGCAGACGGTGTACCGTCGGCATCACGATACAACAAGTAGAACGGTGATTGTCCATAGCTGTGATTCAGCACCAAATCCATGATAACGGCAATACCGTTTCGGTGACATTCATCCACGAAAGCTTTCATATCATCCTTCGTACCGTAATATTTATCGGGAGCAAAATAAAAAGACGGATTATACCCCCAACTGGAGTTACCTTCAAACTCATTGACAGGCATCAGTTCAACGGCATTTACACCCAAACCTTTTAAATAGGAAATCTTCTCCCGTGCCGAACTGAAGGTATGCTCTTCTGTAAAGTCGCGCAACAGAAGTTCGTAGATAATCAGCTTCTCCTTTGCCGGTTTATCAAATCCAACGCTTTTCCATGTATAAGGGGTTTGATCTGTTTGTAGCACAGACACGATACCTTCGGTCTTCCCTGTGGGATAAGCCATCAGTCCGGGATAGGTGGTTGCCGTAATATCACCGTCGTTCCATGGGTCGAGTACTTTATCGGTATACGGGTCGGCAATCCTTATCGCCCCATCCACCAAATATTGAAAGGCATACTCCTGCTTCGGTGTAAGCCCTTGCAAAGTTATCCAGAAATACTCTCCATCCTTTTTCAGTTGATAATCGGGCAACGGATTCCACGCATTGAAATCACCGATGGCATAGACACTTGTCTTACCGGGAGCTTGCAGCACCAGTGTGACTTCCGTAGGACTGACATAGTTGATACCGGGACGTACTCCATCCGGCAAGGGAGCCGAAACAGAAGGTTCAAGGATACTGACCAGACGAGTTGCACTACCGATGGCACCATCCAACGTAGCCGTAGCCTTCACGGTATAAGTACCCGGTGAAGAAAAGACATAGGACGCGGATATATCTGTAGCACGATTCTTCGTGGCAACTACCGTTTCATTAACAGACAGTTGCAAATCGGCTGCCACCGATGATGAAGCCGTCAACGTGAGGGAAGTGCCTTTCTCCACCACCATATCTTTGGCAGGACTATCCAACTTTACATTTAAACCGGATTCATAAACAGACAAATAAATGTCTTTATCTCCGGTTTCCTTTCCCGTAAGATAGTCATTGCCGGATTTAGCTCCGCTTCTGAATACGAAAACCAACTTCTTTATCGGTGTGCCCGCAGGTACTCCGTAATACGTACGGATATCCGGTGACAGGGTGAGTTCCCATTTATTATTCCCTAAAGAAGCCATCTTATATTTATCGGAGTTGACTCCCCATGTAGATGCATATTCCCAGCGGGAATCATTGCTACCGGTAATCACTCCCGTATGAGCATAGACATCACCGTTATAGTTCATTAACCCTTTGCTCCCTTGGGATGCATCGAATACGACCTTTATGCTCCCACTCTCGGTCACAAAATCAGGCTCGGTAGTCAATATCTGCGCATGAGAAGACAAGCAAAACAAAAAGGACAGGATATAGATGAAACCTTTTTTCATAAGACTCTTTTGTTTATTAATTACTGAGGAATCAGGAGCAAGTAACGGACGAATACGCCTGTTCTTCCTGATGCACAAATCTTATCGCAACCACAATAAAGTTTCCTCACTATTGTGACAAAGTTGTTTCACCCGGATGGAACTATTGTTTCACCCTAATGGAAAAGTTGTTTCATCCGGATGAAAAAATAGTTTCACCCGGATGAAAAGACTTGTTCTTCAAGAAGAAATAGGTTATCCTTCTCAATCTTCCTACCTATCTTACCTCTCGGTTTACTTCTTCACTATGGAATAAGTATAATTTCCGGGAGTAAGATCCAACTCTATATCATAGTTTCCGGCTTCGGTAATGGTTATATTTCCACCATCCGATACAGCCTCGCCACTCAATCCTGTTCCGCCAAAGTTATAATCCCAATTCGAGGCATCGGTCTTAAACTTAAGACCTCCGGCCAGCACCGGTGTATTTTTCAACACCCATTTATAAGAACCTTTGTCCATTGGTTCCAACGTCATCGGAGTAATGTTATCCCAACCGTTTGCAGTGGCATCACCAATAATACCCCATACCTGCTTGGTCAATGTATAAGAATACGCATTGAAATCCACATCGATGGAATAGAATCCGTCACCCTCCGGCATATCGATATTTGTCTGGCTATCAAAAAGCAAACTGTTTTCCGTAGCTCCTTTTCCCCAGTTATCAGGACCCCAGTCTGTGGTCTGCCCTAAGAACTTGATACCGCCTCCGGCTGCAACCAAATAGGAGTAATTACGGAATAGACCTTCTGCTCTCTTTTCAAACAAAATGCCATTTGCAGGAGTCCAATCCGCAATGCACGAACCTCCTACCAGATAAAGCTGTTCCGGAATTTTATTCGGTTTGATGGAGAAAGTCGAAGCATCCAAATCCACTTCAATCTTATACATTCCTTCCGTCGCTACCGGAGGAATATTCTTCGAGTCTGTACCCTCATACAAAGCACCTTGATATTCCGATGGTAACGGCTCGGTAATCTCTTCCTCCAATCCCCATACGCCATGATCCCAATCTCGCTCTGCAATGAATTTGAATCCGTATCCGTCTGTCTTCAAACGGGCGAGAATCTCAAACTTGCCTTCACCTACTTTGGTAAAAGGAATTGCAGCCGTTTCTGTCCATCCGGCTTCGGTAGCCCCGCCAACCAAATACAATGTCTCCGGCAATACATTTACCTTAAATACAAAAGGAGCATCCGAGTTAGTGGTGACATTGCCGACCAAATCGGTCAATGCCATTTGAATGGCAATCGTTTTGTTCCGGTAACTTGCAGGCAAAGTAACTGTTTTTGTATAGTCATAGTTTTGCAATCCTTCCAACTCGATAGAGTCGAGTACAGATGCTTCCTCATCCGACCATATCTTCAAAGACTTCAATCCTACATTATCCGTCAATTTCAAAACAATATCGAAAGAAGCCTTGTATTGCAGCTCCGTGTCAGAAGACAAAACAAAGGTAGGGGCTACTTCATCTTTCATACCGACCAATACGTTTATCTCTTTTGTCAGGGTAAGTTGGTTTTTACTGTTCAGAGTCACCTTTACCACATACAGACCGGTAACTGCCGATACCGGAACCGTTACTTCCCGATTCAATTCATAAGAAGAAGCGTTCACTTCTATCCTCTCGTCTAACCCCCAAGCATCACATACCAATTCTACGGTTTCAATCCCGGCAGGGTTAGACAATGCAGCTTTCAGCGTCACGGTCTCTCCATTATTACCCTGCAACAACAGCGCATCCTCCGGTATCTCTATCTTCGGGGTAATCGTGGTAATATCATCCAGCATATATTCATTCTCATCGCATGCACCCAGCAAGCCTAAAGAACATATCGTCAATACAATAAATAGTATCTTTTTCATATTTCTCTTTTTTAAGGTTCGTAATTACTTGATAAAACTCCCTTTTAAGACCGTTTCCGATTCCATATTGCCACTTGAGAAACGAACTTCAATATCCGTAGCATCTGCCGCAGCAGCAAACTGCCTTACCGGCAAGAGGACAAGCGTATAAGTGTAATCCGCCGTTTTCTTTGCTACGAACTTCTTGGTTTCAAGGCTCTCATCTCCGTTCTTTAACGTAATGATATATTCAATCGTACTTCCATTGTATCCCAATAAAGGATCGGCAGGAGTCGTTTCCTCACCCGTTTCGGAATCTATAACAGCCTGAGCAAAGACAGTAGTATTCACAACTATGGGCAATACATCGTTTGCTGTAAACTTCGCCAAGAAGAATTTTGCTGCAGTCGGACCCTCTTCCGCCACTTTCGGGATAAAGCAGAAGTCACCGTCACCGGCATCTATCTTCTGATCCCACGTTCCATTATTGAATACCGCCATGATATTGGTTATCTTAGCCGTCTCCTCAATACCGTAATACTCTGTCGGAATTAAGTTAATCCGCCAAATGCCTTCATGACCTTCCACTTTGGACAAAGCGGTTTTGTTCTTATCCGAATCGAAAGCTACATTGACGCCCAACCAATTATCCAGACCGGAATGCATATATACGGCAGGAGTATTCAAGTCTATCGTTCCCCCGTTATTTAGATTCACCATAATAGAAAGCGAAGTAGTGGCAGTAAACAGTTCGGGATAAATAGCTCCGTTTACACTATTTAGCTTACCGAAATCATAAGGAAAGATCTCAGCCGAATCATCAGTCTTTACAGTACCGTCTTGCAAAACAACCAACCCCTGAAACTTAGTAGATCCGGCAGGATAATCCTTACCCATATTCACCTTAACCGAATAAAGGTTATCCTTGACTTTTGTAAGAGCATTGGTAAAAGAAGTTCCCCAAGCACCGTTATGGATATTATCTCCGGCATCCGACCAAGACCACAGGAACATATTGCCTTCCACACCATCCAAACCGGTTCCGGTAACATCCAGATAAAGTGTAATATCTTCGTTTACATCAAAAGCTGCCGGAATGGTATATATTTTAGGAGCTTGTGCAAACAGACTGCCTGTTATCAGTAATAAAGCTCCGATTATAAATAAACTATACTTTTTCATATCTTCTTAATTTATTAGATCATAAGGAATCAGTTTTGAGAAAGCTCATAGATATAAGTGGCTATAGCCTCATCTCCTACCATTCTCACATACTTTATTTTCAAATTAGTTCCTTTACGAGGAGGAGCAACCAGACCAAATTGTGATTTAGCATCACCGTTCTTCAACAAGACTGTCATCGGGGCTTCAGCATCGTCCAGACTCCACGTACCGGTAGCCATTCCGATAAAATCGGGCGCATTGCCTGTCACCTCAAACGTGTTATCATCCTTAAAATTGATTTTGAAAGTAGCAAAATCAAAATAGGAAGTTATGTCCATTTGCTCTCCGGCCTCATTCATTAGTAATACAGACTTTACTGACCAATCGCCCATCACCCCTTCCACTTTATTGAAGGGAGTACCTACTTCATAATCATCATCCTGACAAGAGGATAAGCCCAGAATTGCAATAAGCAATAATGATATATATTTTATAGTCTTCATAATATATTAGTTTTTGTTTTTAATAATATCAGGATTACCATTAGACTCTGCACTCGGAATTTCGAACAGTAGTTGGCGTGCATTCCATTCAAAACGATTCACATTTTTATGCTGACGTTTTAAATCATGGATACGCTCTCCCTGAAATGCCAATTCGAATCGTCTTTCCATTTGGGCATTTGCCATAATGGTTTCGGCAGAAGCAGCATCCGATGTCCTCGGTGCACCGTAAGCACGTCTTTCTATCTTATTAAGAGCGGCAACAGCACCGGCTTTATCCGTTTTAGCGGCAGCTTCGGCATAAATCAACAATAATTCGTTTTCCGCAATAACAATGCAATCCATATTATCATAATCAAACTTTGTGGTATAATAAGTACCATTTTCCTCTTTAAAGAAAGCATCGAAACGTTTATCACCATTATTTGCTTTGATCGTATTAAACAAATCGGAAGAAGGCATACAACGGGTTGAAGCAGCAGGGTCATCCGTACGATACCTGGCACGGATAGCTCCCCAAGAGTCATTACTCTTTCCGGTACTCGGAATCATAAAAATAACTTCTTTCGTTGTGGCTCCTTCTTGTGAAGCACGGGCAAACTTTGCTTTCAAATCATCATCCAAGTCATACTTGTTTATTACTTTACCGGCATAAGTCGCCGCATTATCCATATCTCCCTTATAAAAATATACTTTAGCCAAAACTGCATTTGCCGCGTCCCTTGTAGCAAATCCGCAATCCCAAGTACGATCTTCCGGAAGATTGTCGGCAGCAAACTTCAAGTCTGTAATAATCTGAGTATAGGTAGCCTCAAGCGTAGAACGTTGAACTGGTATAAAGGCATCGTCCATAGAAACTGTACCTCTCAATCTCACCGGTATTCCCATACCTTCTACATCCTTCGTCGTATCATCATAAGGCAATCCCCAGATACGAACTAAATGGAAATGTCCTAACCCACGAATAAAACAAGCATCAGCTTCCAATCGGTTTTTCGTTGCTTCATTCGCACCGGCCAGAATTTCATCGGCTTTCGAACTGAAAGCAGCAAAGTTAGCTTTATTAATAGATGCATACGTATCCGACCATGCCGTATTACCCACGGCATTAAATAAATCAGTCGTATAAGAAGAAATCTGAGTCCATTCGTATTGGTTCTCCAACGTAATGGCATCTCCTCCCATCACATCTTGGGCAACAAGCATCTCACCACCCATAAATCCGGCACCGCGAATACTTTGATAAGCATCCACCATAAACTTTTGCAAATGCTCGGGAGTCTTTACGGAATCCTCCGTCAATACCAAATCATCCGGCTTTATCTGCAAAAAGCTCATATCGTCACATGATGTCATGGATAAAACCATGCAGCACATCAATATTAATAATTTTATATATTTCATAGTCATTTGATTTTAGAATGTAACATTCAAGTTAAAAGTAAAATTACGGGATTGAGGCAAAGACAGATAAGTGACATTCGCACTCAAGTTCTTCTGTTGAGCATTCTCCATATCCCTGAAGATTTCAGGATCAAGACCATCATATCCTGTAATACAGAATAAGTTTGTTCCGGTTAACCCCAAACGAACACTACTCAATCTCATTTTCTTTACCCATGCTTCCGGTAAAGTATAACCTATTGATAACGATTTCAATCTTAGGAAAGAAGCATCATACAAATCCTCGGTTGTATTGGCTGTCGTCGCAATACCGCTGTTACCCAGTGTTGCACGATTTACATCCGTAATATCTCCCGGCTGTCTCCAACGGTCAAGCACTTTCTTCGTCAAATTCCATCCACCCAAGTTTCCTCTTTGGAATTTACCGGAATCATCATAGATATTACCACCTATCTGGAAAGTAAACAGGATTCCTAAATCCCAGTTCTTAAATGTAAAGTCGTTATTAAATCCTCCGACAAAATCCGGATAAGGATGTCCTACCACCTGACGGTCTCTATCCGGGTTATACTCTTTAGTTACCCCTACCACCTTCTTGTTCTCATCTAACTTTTCATAAATAGGCATACCATCGGCAGGATCTACTCCCAGTTTCTTTACCAAGTAGTTTACCCCAATCGGTTCACCTTTAATAACACGGGTATCTCCTGCTCCACCCAAAGCATCAGCTCCGGCATTCCCTACATCCAAAACTTTATTTATATTTTTTGCAATGTTAAAGTCCGTAGTCCAAGTAAAATCACGAGTAACGATATTACGGGATTTTATAGAGAACTCGAAACCTTTGTTTTCTATCTCACCGATATTTTTCAGAATAGTTCCCCAACCGGATGATTTGGGAGTTGTCACTTCAAGGAATAAATCCTTTGAACGCTTGTTATAATAACCGATCTCACCACTGATACGATTATTTATAAATCCGTATTCCAAACCGACATCAAACGTACGGGTAGTTTCCCACTTCAAATCAGGATTAGCCAAGCCATCTATTTTCCAGTAATGAAGGTTCTGCGGATTCTGATTGTTACTATCTTTGATATAATAAATTTGGTTGGAAGTCATATTGGTAGTTCCCCATTGCGCATAATTAGGAATCTCCGCATTACCGGTCAATCCATATCCTGCTTTCAATTTCAATAGGCTTACTACCTTTTGATGTTTCAGAAACTCTTCTTCCGTAAGCACCCAACCGATAGAGGCAGCAGGGAAATCACCAAACTTATTGTTCGCACCGAAACGAGACGATCCATCACGACGGTAGGTCAAAGTCAATAAGTAGCGATTCATCAAAGCATAGTTGATACGTCCGAAGAAAGAGACGAAAGAATATACCTGAGAAGGGTTCTTTCCTGAGTTATTACTTGCACCTACTTCCGGAAGTTCCGGATTATTGAACAGCCAGTCTTCCTTGCCCGGTTCAAAAGTAACATTATGGAAAGTATAATCCGTTGTAGATTTCATAAACTCCGTACCTATCATAAACTTAAAGCTATGTATATCCGCTATCTTTAAATCATAATTAACTAATGCCTTGGCATTCCAATTGAAGTTTTTACTTCTATTTTTATTAGCTGAAGGACTAGTTTCCACAATGCGGGTAGCCAAGAAATACCGATTGGAATTCAAATAATCCACATTACCTTCCGCCCGAACGGAAAGTCCTTTCAATATTTCGTAATTCAAATACATACTACCCATTACTCTCGAATTACGCGTCTTCCACTGACGGTTATGAATACCCACTGCCGGATTCAGATTCGATGGAAACTTAAAATAATCATCGGAATAAGTTCCGTCGTCATTAATAGCATGAACGGGGAAGTAAGGTAATGCCATTGACCAAGCATCTCCGATACCGCCTTTTTCCCATCCCATCGGTACATTCGTTTGATTAGTATAAGTATAAGATGCATTCAGACCCATTGTGAAGTTTTTAGTCACATTATAATCCAAATTCAAACGGGAACTGATACGTTTGAAATCATCTTCTTTCAAAAAAGATTTCTCATCACTTGCAGAAAGTCCGAAATACGTTTTAATCTTGTCATTACCTTGTTGCATAGAAAAGTCTCCATAGTTAGACCAACCTACCTGAAGGACTTCATCTTGCCAATCCGTGTTTATATTCTTGGCCTGATCCCATGAAAGACCACCGGCTAACTTCGGATGCGGTCCATCATAGGTACCTGTACCATAAATAATATCATTCTCATACCCTTCCTGCAAAAGAGTAAGATATTCGTCGGTATTTAGCATATCCATTCTTTTCACAATAGTAGAAAGGCTGGAACGATAATTGAAGTTAAATACCGGTTTCCCTTTCTTTCCCCTTTTTGTGGTAATCAAAACAACGCCGTTTGCTCCGCGAGAACCATAAATGGCAGTAGCCGAGGCATCTTTTAGTATTTCGATACTCTCAATATCATTGGGGTTAATAGAGGACATCGGATTAACATTCATACCGGCAGGTCGGTCTGTACCTCCTCCTTGAAGTGGCATTCCATCTACAACGTACAATGGATCACCCCCCGCTGTAATAGAAGCTACACCACGGACACGGATGGCAGCTCCCGCACCTGCCATACCTGAAGTTTGGGTTACCTGTACTCCCGCAGCACGTCCTTGAAGTGTTGCATCAAAAGAAGAGTTAGGTGCTCCCATCAAATCCTTACCCGCAACCTTGGCTATGGAACCGGTTACTTCACGTTTATTTTGAACACCATAGCCAACCACAACTACTTCATCGAGTTGCTCGGATTCTTCCTGCAAAGTTACCGTCACTTCAGAAAGTCCTTTTACGTTTTTCTCCTGAGGAACATACCCTATGAAAGACACCACAATCACATTCTGACCATCTGCCAACAGCAAATTGAAATTACCGTCAGCATCGGTAATAGTTCCATTAGTCGTACCCTTTGCTAAAATATTAGCACCAATAACCGGTTCACCTTGTACATCTTTTACATGACCTCTCAATGCGGTCTGTTGTGCAAAAGCACCCAATGTAAAGAATATCCCCAAGAAAAGGGACAGAACCATTCTACAGATTCTAAGATTAGTTCTCTTCATGCATTATAATATTAAAGTTAACAAATTATATTATTTCATCTTACTCAAGCCTTTCAACTCACTTTTATCTTTGGCTTCTTTGATGCTGATTGCAAATCCTCCTCCACTCATTGCACGCAATGTCAGTTTCGATTTATTTGTAACAATACCTTTCTTAATCGTATATGCCTGCGGATTATCTTTCCAATCAGCATCTTTCGCATCAGCATATACAGTCGCAATATATTGCTTATCCGGATCTAAAAAATCAAATGTCAATTTAGCTACATGACCATTTTCATCTGCCGTACAACCGACATACCAATCGTTCGTCCCTTTTGCTTTACGGGCTATTGTTATGTAATCACCCGGCTCGGCCTCCAAATATCTTGTTTCGTCCCAATCAATAGCCACGTCCTTAATAAATTGGAAAGCATCCATAAATTGCTCATAGTGTTCAGGGATATCGGCTGCCATTTGCAACGGGCTGTACATCGTTACATAAAGTGCCAACTGACGTGCCAATGTTGTTCGTACCTGTGAATTATTGGAAGGATTCATCTTATTACAATGTGGCTCAAAAATACCCGGAGTATAATCCATCGGACCACCAAGTAAACGGGTAAAAGGTAGAATCGTCGTATGGTCTACATTGTTTCCGCCAAAAGATTCATATTCTGTACCACGGGCAGACTCATTACCAATTAAATTAGGATAAGTACGACACAACCCCGTAGGACGGGTGGCCTCATGTGCATTAACCATAATTTTATAATCAGCGGCTTTTGTCACAGCATACAAATAATGATTATTCATCCATTGCCCGTAATGATGTTCCCCACGAGGGATAATATTACCTACATAACCGCTCTTTACAGAGTTATAACCATTATCCACCATAAACTGATAAGCTTTATCCATGTGACGTTCATAATTACGTACCGAAGCAGAAGTTTCATGGTGCATCATCATTTTAATTCCTTTAGATGCTGCATAACGATGTATTTCCTTCACATCAAAATCAGGATATGGTGTGACAAAATCAAAAACATAATCTTTGCTTTTTCCAAACCAGTCTTCCCAACCTTCATTCCATCCTTCTACCAAAACTGCATCAAATCCATGTTCCGCAGCAAAGTCAATATAACGCTTCACATTAGCTGTATTGGCAGAGTGTCTTCCGTTCGGTTTCGTCTTTGCATAATCCGTCTCACCAAGTTTTACACTTGTCAGTTCATCTGTATAAGCCCACGTACCTTTATTGGTAATCATATCCCACCAAACACCGACATATTTCACCGGTTTAATCCAAGAAGTATCTGTCAATTTACAAGGTTCATTCAAATTCAAGGTAATTCTTGATGCAAGAATATCACGCGCATCGTCACTGACAATCACTGTACGCCACGGAGAAACACAAGGCGTCTGCATATACCCTTTATCTCCCTTTGCATCCGGAGTAAGCCATGACTCAAAAACCAGATTCTTATCGTCTAAATTCAGGTTCAGACACGAATAATCCACCAATGCAGCTTCATGTAGGTTGATATATAAACCATCGTCCGTCTTCATCATCAAAGCCGTCTGAACTCCTGTTGGTGAAAATGGAGTTTGTGAAGAGTTCGGAGTAATAGCTTCTTTCATCAGCCCTCTGATTTCGGACAGACGTGAAGTCATTGTGCTATATTCCTGTGTATCATAATCTCCCGGTAACCAAAATGCTTTATGATCACCTGCCATTGCAAATTGTGATTTCTCTTCCTTTATTACAAAATAGTTAAGTTCCGTCTGTTGAGGAAACTCGTAACGAAAACCTAAACCATCATCAAACAAACGAAAACGTACGATGATATACCTATTATTCATCGGTTGATTCAAGGTTACAGTCAACTCATTATAATGATTACGTATCTCCTTTTCTTCTCCCCATACGGGTTTCCAAGTTTCATCGAACGTTGAAGTTTTTATATCCTTTACTTCAAAACCACTATATAAATTTGTTTTATTATCCAGACTATTTATGTCCTTACGCATCTTGAACTCAAAATCTACAGCGGCATCAGCATCTTCCTTTTTCAACTCCAAACCCAAGCTACTGGGTTTGATTACCGTCTTACCTTTATAAGTCAAATCGTAAGTAGGAGTACCCTGAGCATCCAACTTAAAATTCATTTCCAAATTACCATTAGGTGAAAGTAGCTTTTGAGCATTTGCAATAAATGAAATGCAAAGAAATACTGAAATTAAAAAGTGCTTTTTCATATTATTATAATATTAATTAATAGGCCAACAAACATCCGATTATCATTTCGTATCAGACATCGCAAATGTAAGCGTGATAAATAGTAATTAATTAAACAAGAATGAAAATATAAATCATTTTACTTATTCAAAACAATTATATATTTGATAATCAACTATTTATCGTTAAACATTCAACAAATAAATATAAACCATTGTGAACTATATCAGAATGTTAGAATCAATGTTTCACGTTCCTTTAATGTCAAACTCTTATCTAAATGAACTTCTTTTCCTGCAAAATCTATGGCAGTTATTGATGGTAACACTTCTTTATAAGAAGATAAATCCAAAGTCTGCTGTTTATCTGTACCATTCAAAAATACAACCACCGATTTATTCTCATATTTCCGTTCATAAACATATACTCCATTCTTGGGAACAAAATGTTTTAATGTGCCTTTCGCTATAATATTATTCCCTTTTCTCCACTGAAGCAATTTCCGGAGATAAGTGTAAGCTTCATTTTCCCGAGCTGTTCTTTCAGTCATAGAGAAAGCATTATGTTTATCTCCTTTCCATCCACCCGGAAAATCCGCACGAAGTAAACCATCACTTCCATTAGCCTTATCAGCTGCCATTAATATTTCTGTTCCATAATAAATTTGGGGAATACCACGTGTAGTCAACAAGAATACAAGTGCTTGTTTATAACGGTTCAAATTACTCGTGCTTTCCCGGGTTCTATAAAAACGGGAAGTATCATGATTATCCAGAAAAGTCAATAAGTTACTCGGATTAGCATATACAATATCTTGTGTCAGATAGTCATATATACGATAAAGACCTCCTCCCCAATCTTGAGTTTCTTCATCAAAAGCCTGATTCATAATTTCCATCAACGGGAAATCCATTACCGTAGGAAGGTTTGAATTCTTGGGAGCCGCCAAACGGCTGTCTTTCTGCCAATAAGAAACCAATATATTGTTATTCAGCCAAGTTTCACCGACAATATTAAAATCGGGATACTCATCCATAACTGCTTTGCACCAACGTGACATTCCATCAAAATCAGCATACGGATATGTATCTTGACGGATGCCATTAATACCGCTATACTCAATCCACCAAATACTATTTTGAATCAAATAAGTAGCTACATCTTCATTTCGTTGATTAAAGTCCGGCATTACTTCGGCAAACCATCCATTCAACGCCAAATTCTTTTCGAAATCCGAAGCATATTTATCCGATTGAGTCGCCGTACGAAAATTAGTTTGCGTATAATTATCCGGATAATTAAACCAATCTTTGGAGGGCTTATCTTTAAACAGATAATTTTCGCTTCCGCAATGATTAAAAATCATATCCATTACCACTTTTAATCCTTTGGCATGGGCACTGTCAACTAATTTACAAAAATCTTCATTTGTTCCAAACCGACGGTCTACCTGATAATAGTCGGTAATAGCATAACCATGATAAGAACCACCCGGCATATCATTTTCTTGAATCGGATTGAGCCAAATGGCTGTTACTCCCAAATCCGAAATATAATCAAGGTGATTGTTTATACCTTTTATATCTCCACCATGGCGTGCGGAGGGATCTTCTCGGTCTACCTTTGCTTCATACATACCCTTTATTACATCATTCGATGTATCGCCATTAGCAAAACGGTCAGGCATAATAAGATATAACACATCCCCAGAACTAAACCCTTTCCTATTCGCAGATCCAGTATCTCTCTTTTTCAACTCATACGGAACAACCATACGGTCCCTACCTTGTTGTAACACAATATCAAATGTTTGAGGTACAGACTTCGATAAATCCACATACAATAATAAATAATCAGTATTCCCCGGTTTTACAATCCTCTTTAGATGCACATCTTCAGCAGAGAGCGATACCTCTGAAGAAGCAATATTTTCCCCATATAACAAGATTTGCAATTCCGGATTTCTCATTCCCGCCCACCAGAAAGCGGGTTCCACTTTCTGCAACGAAGTTGCTTGCAGCGTTTGCATATAAATAAAGATAAATACCAAGAGTGTCGCTAAATGTTTCATATTACTAGATTTGGATTGATTAAACAACTGTCACAAATATAAAAGGTTCTATGATGTCTCTGAAAGAAATAGAAAGAAATTATAAATCGCTTAGAATTATAACATACTGATAATCTTTATAATAATCAAATAAAAGACTGACAAAAATATAAACGGATAGGAATAGCTTTCAAACATAAAACAAGCATATTTTAGTCTTTTCTATTTCTTTTCGTAAAGAATCATTATATTTGCTGAAAACCTAGTCAAATGAAAAAAATAATCTCTATATTAGTTTTGTTCATCTGTTGCAATCCCGTAAACAGATCGTTTGCTATTCCTAAAAACATTTCCAATGAAAACATACTTAAGCAATTAGACAAAGCTATTGAACAAAAAAGCCAATATCATACGCAAAGAGAAAGAAAAATCGACAGTTTAACCACTTCATTAAAATATACAACCTCCGCACGGAACAAGTTAGAAACTTATAATGCACTATATGATATCTACCTGCACTATCAGGCAGATTCAGCTCTTCATTATGTCAAAAAGAAACAAGAACTTATTCCTTTATTGAACAATCCATCTCTAAAAGACGAAGTGTTAATTAATCAAATCGAGGTAATGGGAGTTATGGGTATGTATAATGAAGCATTGGAAATGCTTAAACATATTGATGCGAAGACTCTACCCGATAACCTACTCTTATATTATTATCATGCTTGTCGTGCTTGTTACGGATGGGCCGCCGATTATACCAATACCAACAATAAAAACAAATACCAGAAATTGACAGATTTCTATCGGGATTCTATATTGAATATCACTGAAGATGGCATTGATCGCGATATTGTTCTTGCCGACAAACTAATAATAAATGAAGATTGTGATAAAGCTATTGCCATTTTAAACAAAGCACTTCCCAATAGTCACGACAAACGCCAAAAAGGATATATAACTTATAACCTGGCAGATGCTTATGGTTGTCAAGGAAATATTGAAAAGCGAATCTATTATTTGGCAGAAACAGCAATTATCGACATTGAATCTGCCATCAGGGAATACGAATCACTGCAAAAACTGGCACTGTTGATGTTTGAAGAAGGGAATATAGACCGAGCTTATAAGTATTTGAACTGCTCCATGGAAGATGCTGTTGCTTCCAATGCAAGATTGCGCTCCATTGAAGTTACGAATTTCTTCCCCATCATTGATAAAGCCTATAAATTAAAGGAAAAAAGGGAGAAGAAGATAACCGACATCCTTTTATTTAGTGCCGGGATTCTTTCTTTACTTTTACTGATTACCATTTTCTATTTATACAAACAGATGAAGAAACTGTCGGTAGCACGGAAAGAATTGAGTGTAGCTAACCAACAAATGAAAGCGGTAAACCGAGAGTTGATACAAACCGGAAAAATTAAAGAAGAGTACATAGCACGTTATTTGGATAGATGTGCTATATATTTAGAAAAATTGGATAACTACCGCCGTTCTTTAATAAAACTAGCAATGGCTTCTCGCGTAGAAGAATTATTCAAGGCTATAAAATCCGAACAGTTCATTAATGATGAACGGGATGAATTTTATCGTGAATTCGATAAATCCTTCTTAAACCTCTTCCCGAATTTCATTCAGTCATTTAATAATTTATTAATCAAAGAAGAACAAATACACCCAAAAGCCGGAGAACTCTTATCTACCGAATTACGCATCTTTGCCTTAATACGTCTAGGAGTTACAGACAGTAACCGTATTGCCCACTTCCTTGACTATTCGTTGACCACCATTTATAATTATCGAAGTAAAGTCAGAAACAAAGCTATAAACAAAAATACTTTCGAACAGGATATTACCAATCTATAAGAACATAACATACTCCCGAAAGAGGCTGAACCATTTATTCAATCATATCCCATATTATTATGAAAACACTATTACTACTATTAAGCTTGTTTTTTATAGATATTTTCTCATTCGCTTCTCCTATCACAAACTTACTGGAGCGCATTGACAAGGGAGCATCTAAGAAATTTATCATCGAACAAACAAAACTCTCCGACAAAGATTTCTTTGAATTAGATCAGAAAGATGGCAAGATCATTATTCGAGGCAATAACTATGTAAGTATTGCTACAGGACTAAACTGGTATCTGAAATATTATGCAGGTATTCATCTTTCATGGAATGGCATGACTGCTAAATTACCTGTCACACTGCCGGTTGTTACTAAAAAAGAAAGACATGAAAGTATGTTGCCTTACCGTTATGATCTCAATTACTGCACTTTCTCATATTCGATGGCATTCTGGGACTGGCCGCGTTGGGAAAAAGAGATAGACTGGATGGCATTGCACGGTATTAATCTTGCTTTAGCACTCACCGGGACAGAAAGCGTATGGTATAACGTTCTTAATAAGTTAGGTTATGACAAACAAAATATCAATGAATTCATTTCTGGTCCAGGTTTTCTTGCGTGGTGGCTTATGAATAATTTGGAAGGATGGGGTGGCCCTAATCCGGATAGTTGGTATACACAACAAGAAACACTTCAAAAAAAAATTGTAAAACGGATGCGTGAATATGGTATTGAGCCTATATTGCCGGGATATGCCGGAATGGTACCCAATAATGCCAAAGAAAAATTAGGATTAAACGTATCAGATCCCGGACGATGGTGCAGCTATCGTCGCCCTGCTTTCTTGCAACCGGGAGATAAACGTTTCGAAGAAATATCCACTTTATATTACAAGGAACTGACAAAGCTGTATGGCAAGGCGAACTTTTATGCTATCGATCCTTTCCACGAAGGAGGGAGCACACAAGGAGTAAATTTGGATATTGCCGGAAAAGCAATTATGAATGCTATGAAAAAGATCAATCCGAAAGCCGTATGGGTAGCTCAGGCATGGCAAGATAATCCACGTACCAAGATGATCGAAAATCTGAAAACAGGAGATTTACTAATACTCGATTTACACAGTGAATGCCGACCTCAATGGGGAGATACTTCTTCCGAATGGTATAGAAAAAATGGTTACGGGCAACACAACTGGATATACTGCATGCTACTTAACTTTGGCGGAAATGTCGGATTACATGGGAAAATGGATGCCGTAATAAACGGATTTTACGATGCAAAAAATGACACACATGCCGGACAAACTTTGCGGGGAGTCGGTATAACTCCGGAAGGTATTGAGAACAATCCGGTAATGTACGAACTGACAATGGAACTGCCTTGGAGAGCAGAACGTTTCACGAAAGAAAACTGGCTGAACAGCTATGTAAAAGCTCGTTATGGTGTGGAAGATGAAATAATAAACAAAGTATGGCTATTATTGGGAAAAGGTATTTATAACAGTCCGAAGAATCTTGTCCAACAAGGTACACACGAATCTGTATTCTGCGCCCGCCCTGCCGAAGATGTTTATCAAGTATCAAGTTGGTCGGAGATGAAAGATTATTATAATCCTCAAGAAGTAATAGAAGCAGCCCGCTTGATGATTTCCATCGCTGATAAATACAAAGGAAATAATAACTTTGAATTTGATTTAACCGATATCCTACGCCAAGCTATTGCAGAAAAAGGACGTTTAATGCAAAAATCTGTTACCGCAGCTTACCATGGCATCCCGACATTTCCTACAACTAATTCTTTTGCAGGATGAATTATTGGCAACACGCCCCGAATTTAAAGTAGGCAAATGGATAAGTAATGCACGCGCATTAGGCAATACACCAACAGAAAAAGCATTATATGAATGGAACGCCCGAGTGCAAATCACAACATGGGGCAATCGCATAGCCGCCAATGAAGGCGGACTCCGAGATTATGCACACAAAGAATGGAACGGTATCCTGAAAGATCTCTATTATGTACGCTGGAAACAGTACTTCGACTACTTATTCCAAAAAATGGATGGTAAGCAACCACAAGAAATCGATTTTTATACTTTAGAGGAATCATGGGCCAAAGCATCCAACTATTATTCTGCTGATCCGGAAGGTGATTGTATCGCAACAGCTAAACGTATCTTCAAGGAAGTATTTCAAAATTAAATCGGAAATAAAAAAGAGGAAGAACTTTATGTTTCCTCCTCTTTCTTATCTCACTTTATATAGATAGATTTATCTTCCGGCACGTTTACGTTCTGTTTCATCCAGAATAATCTTACGCATACGCATACTTTTCGGAGTAACTTCTACATATTCATCTTCTTTGATATACTCCAATGCCTCTTCCAACGAGAATACTACCGGAGGAATAATCTTCGCTTTATCATCCGAACCGGATGCACGCATATTTGTCAGTTTCTTAGACTTAGTTACGTTCACTACTAAATCATTTTCCTTTGCATGTTCGCCTACAACCTGTCCGGCATATACTTCGTCTTGCGGGAAAATGAAAAAACGCCCGCGATCCTGTAACTTATCAATCGCATAAGCAAAGGCTGTACCTCCTTCCATTGCAATGATAGAACCATTGGTACGACGTTCAATATCCCCTTTATAAGGTTGGTATTCCTTGAAGCGGTGGGCCATAATTGCCTCTCCTGCCGAAGCAGTCAACACATTCGTACGCAAACCGATTATACCACGTGAAGGCATATCAAATTCCAAATTAACACGGTCACCTTGCGTTTCCATAGAAACCATTTCGCCTTTACGGCGAGTTACCATATCAATCATTTTACTGGCATACTCTTCCGGCACGCTGATAGTAAGTTCTTCTACCGGTTCACATTTCACACCGTCAATTTCTTTATAGATTACCTGCGGTTGGCCGATTTGCAATTCATATCCCTCGCGACGCATAGTCTCAATCAACACGGACAAGTGAAGCACACCACGTCCGAAGACCGTCCATTTGTCCGAATCAGCACTTTTTACAACACGCAAAGCTAAGTTCTTATCAAGCTCTTTCTCCAAACGGTCGTTAATATGACGGGAAGTTACGAACTTACCTTCTTTACCAAAGAACGGAGAATCGTTAATAGCAAACACCATACTCATAGTAGGTTCGTCAATTGCGATTGGTGGCAATGGTTCCGGATTCTCAAAATCACAGATTGTATCACCGATCTCAAAACCTTCAATACCGATAACGGCACAAATATCTCCCGAAGAAACTCTATCGGTCTTCTTGCGTCCCATCCCCTCAAAAGTATGAAGCTCTTTAATTTTCGCTTTCACCTGAGAACCGTCTCTACGCGAAAGGGTTACATTCATACCTTCGGTCAATGTACCTCGATGAACACGTCCGACTGCGATACGTCCCGTATATGAAGAATAATCAAGTGAAGTAATCAACATCTGCGGAGTACCTTCCAAAGCTTTTGGAGCAGGAATATATTCCACAATGGCATCCAATAACGGAGTAATGTCTTCTGTCTGTTTTTTCCAATCATCACTCATCCAATTATTCTTTGCAGAACCGTATAGAACCGGAAAGTCCAATTGATCTTCTGTCGCATTCAGACTGAACATCAGATCAAACACCATTTCATAGACTTCTTCCGGACGACAATTCGGCTTATCTACCTTATTTACCACAACAATCGGCTTCAATCCGATTTGAAGTGCTTTTTGAAGTACGAAACGAGTTTGAGGCATCGGACCTTCAAATGCATCCACCAAAAGAATGCATCCATCTGCCATATTAAGCACACGCTCTACTTCTCCACCGAAGTCCGCGTGTCCCGGAGTATCAATGATATTTATCTTTGTACCTTTGTAATTGATTGAAACATTCTTTGAAAGAATCGTTATTCCCCGTTCACGTTCCAAATCATTGTTATCCAGCATCAATTCACCTGTTGACTGATCATTACGAAATAAATGTCCCGCCAACATCATTTTATCGACTAGCGTCGTTTTCCCATGGTCGACATGGGCGATAATTGCAATGTTTCTAATATTTTGCATACAATACCTATAATTTGGGTGCAAAGTTACGATAAAATCTGGAATTGTATATTCTTTATTATTTATTTCTCTCAAAACCTTGTGATTTAAAAGATAATATGTATCTTTGCACGCTCAAAAGAATTATATATTTAATAACAAAGTCAAAAACATTATGTATTTAGACGCAGCTAAAAAACAAGAAATCTTTGGCAAATACGGAAAGTCTAACTCTGATACTGGCTCAGCTGAGGCCCAGATAGCATTGTTTTCATACCGTATTGCTCATCTGACTGAGCACATGAAGCTCAACAGAAAAGATTATAGCACAGAAAGAGCTTTAACCATGTTGGTAGGTAAACGTCGTAGTTTACTTAACTACCTGAAAGATAGAGATATCGAAAGATATCGTGCTATCGTTAAAGAGCTTGGACTTAGAAAGTAAGAAATTACTAGCGAAAGTATTAAAAGCCGTTCCTTTAAAAGGAACGGCTTTTTTATTTCTTTTCCGGCACTCTCCTTTTCCGAAAAAAAATATATCTTTGTAGCATTGCATAATATATTAATGTAAGATGGAAGAATTAAATCTACAAGAAATAAATCAACAGGAAGTAACTTATACCGAAGAGAACATCCGTCACCTCTCCGATATGGAACACGTGCGTGTACGTCCGGGTATGTATATCGGACGTTTGGGCGATGGTTCTCAAGCTGAAGATGGTATTTATGTCTTGCTCAAAGAAGTGGTTGACAACAGTATCGATGAATTTAAAATGGGTTCGGGCAAACGAATCGAGATTGTCATAGAAGATAATCTGCGTGTATCTGTCCGTGACTACGGACGCGGTATTCCGCTGGGAAGTTTGGTCGATGCCGTATCCATGCTGAATACCGGAGGAAAATACGATACTAAGGCTTTTAAGAAGAGCGTAGGTTTGAATGGTGTCGGCGCCAAAGCCGTCAATGCTCTCAGCTCCCGTTTCATTGCACGAAGCATCCGTGACGGACAGATGCGTGAAGCTATATTTGAACGCGGAGAATTAATCAGTGATACTACTACCGATACAAATGAAGAAAATGGAACTTACATCTTCTTTGAACCAGATAACACTCTTTTTCTGAACTATCATTTCAATTCAGAATTTATAGAAACGATGTTGCGTAACTATACCTATCTGAATACCGGATTGGCAATTTTCTATAACGGGCACCGCATCATTAGCCGTAACGGTCTGGAAGACCTCTTGAACGACAATATGACTTCGCCCGGGTTATACCCGATTGTCCATTTGATTGGTGAAGATATAGAAATAGCATTTACACATACTTCTCAATACGGAGAAGAATATTATTCTTTCGTCAATGGTCAGCATACCACACAGGGCGGTACACATCAAAGTGCTTTTAAAGAGCACATAGCACGTACCATCAAAGAGTTTTTCGGGAAAAACATGGAATTGCAGGATATTCGTAACGGATTAGTCGCTGCCATTGCCATCAATGTCATAGAACCGACATTTGAGAGTCAAACCAAAATCAAACTAGGTTCGCTTTCCATGGCTCCGGAAAAAGATTCTGAAGGACGTCCTTATTCATTGTCCGGTGTAAGTGTCAACAAGTTTGTCGGTGACTTCGTTAAAGGTCATGTGGATAATTTCCTTCACAAGAATCCCGATATTGCGGAAGTCATGCAACAAAAGATTCAGGAGTCGGAAAAAGAACGCAAAGCCATAGCCGGAGTTACGAAAATGGCTCGTGAACGTGCTAAAAAAGCAAACCTTCACAACCGTAAGCTACGTGACTGCCGTTTCCACCTGAACGACAACAAAGGAGACAAGCAAGAAGAATCTTGTATTTTTATCACGGAGGGTGATTCTGCAAGCGGTTCTATCACTAAAAGCCGCGATGTGAACACCCAAGCGGTGTTCAGTTTACGTGGTAAGCCCCTAAATTCATACGGCCTGACCAAAAAAGTAGTTTATGAGAACGAAGAATTCAACCTTCTTCAAGCTGCCTTAAACATTGAAGAAGGTATGGAAGGATTGAGATACAACAAAGTAATTGTGGCTACGGATGCCGACGTAGACGGTATGCATATTCGCTTGCTTCTCATTACTTTCTTCCTCCAGTTCTTCCCCGACTTAATCAAGAAAGGACACGTGTACATTTTACAGACCCCTCTGTTTCGTGTGAGAAATAAAAAAGAAACAATCTATTGTTATTCGGACGAGGAACGTCAAAATGCGATAAAGAAACTGAATCCGAATCCGGAGATTACTCGATTCAAAGGATTGGGAGAGATTTCACCGGACGAGTTTAAACATTTCATCGGCAAAGATATGCGTCTTGAGCAGGTTTCTTTGCGTAAAAACGACTTAGTTAAAGAACTTTTGGAATTCTATATGGGTAAGAATACGATGGAAAGACAGAGTTTTATTATAGATAATCTGATTATAGAAGAAGACGTAGCATAAAAGAATGAGAAGAGCAATATTTCCCGGAACGTTCGACCCGTTTACGATCGGACATTACTCCATTGTAAAACGAGCGTTAACGTTTATGGATGAAATTATTATCGGCATCGGTATCAACGAGAATAAGAAAACTTATTTTCCAACCGAAGAACGGGTAGAAATGATACGCAGGCTCTACAAAGACGATCTTCGTGTAAAAGTTCAAGCTTATGACTGCCTGACAATTGACTTTGCCCAGCAGGTGGAAGCCGCATTCATCATTCGTGGCATCCGTACCGTCAGTGATTTTGAATACGAAGAAACAATAGCCGACATCAACCGTAAACTTGCCGGAATAGAAACTATTCTACTCTTTACAGAACCGGAACTGACTTGTATCAGTTCTACTATTGTAAGGGAACTACTCACTTACGGGAAAGATATCAGTCGTTTCGTACCCGAAGGTATGGGCATATAAAAAGAATACAAAGAACAAATGAGAAAAATAATCGTATCTCTCTTTTGCCTGTTCGCATTAAGCTTGCAGGCGCAAAATTATGGTTCATCGGCTGCAAGGAAATTACAATTAGCAGAATTTGCTATCGCAAACCTTTATGTAGACGAAGTTGATGAAGACAAAATTGTGGAAGAAGCTATCATTAAAATGCTGGCACAACTTGATCCGCATTCGCTCTATTCCAATCCCGAAGAAGTAAAGAAATTAAATGAACCATTGCAAGGTAACTTCGATGGTATCGGCGTACAATTCAATATGGTACAAGATACGCTTTTTGTTGTACAAACAATATCCGGAGGACCTTCTGAAAAGGTCGGTATCTTAGCCGGAGACCGTATCGTAATTGTCAACGACTCCACCATTGCCGGAATAAAAATGAGTACAGAAGAAATCATGAGAAGACTACGGGGACCAAGAGGTTCTAAAGTAGACCTCAAAGTACTTCGTAGAGGGGTCAATGAGCTACTTCCTTTCACCATCAAACGCGACCGTATTCCTATTTATAGTATCGATGCAGCTTATATGCTTAAAGATAAAATCGGCTACATCCGTATCGACCGTTTTGGGGCAACTACCTCAAAAGAGTTTTCCGATGCACTGACAAAACTAAAGAAACAAGGCATGAAAGACCTGATTCTTGATTTGCAAGGAAACGGTGGCGGTTATTTGAATGCAGCCATTGATTTGGCTAATGAGTTTCTAAATACAAAAGATTTAATTGTTTACACAGAAGGAAAACGCAATCCACGTAGTGAATTCTATGCAAAGGGTAATGGCCAGTTCCAAGACGGGAAACTTGCCATATTGATAGATGAGTTTTCCGCCTCTGCCAGTGAGATTGTCACCGGGGCTATTCAAGATTGGGATAGAGGAATTGTAGTAGGACGTCGTTCTTTCGGGAAAGGATTGGTACAAAGACCTGTCGACCTGCCGGATGGCTCAATGATTCGTCTGACGGTTGCCCGTTACTACACTCCATCCGGAAGATGTATCCAAAAGCCCTATACCAACATTGAAAAATACAACGAAGATTTAATAGACCGATATAATAAAGGTGAAATGTCTAATGCCGATAGCATCCATTTCCCGGATTCTCTACAGTATACAACAAAAAGATTAGGACGAACGGTTTATGGCGGTGGCGGTATTATGCCGGACTATTTTGTCCCTATTGATACGACACGTTTTACCAAATATCATCGTCAGTTAAGAGATAAAGGTATTATTCTACAAGCAAATCTGAAATTTATCGAGAAGAATCGCAAAGCATGGCAAAGCAAATACAACAAATTCGAAGATTTCGATAAAAAGTTTGAAATAACCCAATCGATGCTGGATGAATTGATTACAATGGCAACAGACGCTAAAATAGAATTTAATGAAGAAGAATATCAGAAATCTCTTCCATTGCTCAAACTACAGCTCAAGGCATTGATAGCAAGAGATCTTTGGGATATGGAAGCCTACTTCCGCGTAATAAATAAAGCCAATGAAAGCGTGACAAAAGCTGTGGAATTATTGGAATCTAAAAATTTTATGCTGGAAAAGAAGAAATAAGATTTCAAGATATAACAAAAAGGGATATTCAGAATCTTCCCTTTTCCAATGATTTGAGAAGCAGAGATAAGACTAGATTTATCTCTGCCTTTCATTTTTTATTCAAGTCCAACATTATCATGTTAAGATATATAGTATACAAAAATATTAAATAGCAATCAGTCTTCACCTGATATTTATAGGATAACAAACATGGAAATCTCTTTCTGTGCATATTTTCACAATTGCATTCAGGTTGCCTTCACCCTTCACGGTTGGACATAAATATCTACTGAATAGCAAGTTACGGTGAAAGTACTTTTTTTTAGTTAAGAATGGAGAGTTGAGAATTGAAAGTTCTTTTTGCTCTCCCATTTTTACTATCACAAACGGCAGTAAAAAATATGTATTCACCGCAATTTATTATGTATCAACGTTGTACGTTCAAACCGTGAAGGAATGAAGGTAGTTTCAACCTTTTTTAATTACGTCAAATAAACCCTAAAACCATCACCGGAGTCTGTAAAATCCACCTTGATGTTTTTCACAAACATCAGGTTGATTGAAAAAAACATCAGGACGTTTGCAGACAAACATACGGTCGATTGATTACAAACTCCTATTGTTTGCAAATGATCGACCATATGCTGAATAATAGGTATCAAGCAATAAAATATCGGGTAGACCCTTTTATGAATCACATAAGGGGGCGTTACCTTCCACTTAAGGGAGCGTTAGCCTACATCTACTGGAGCGTAAGACATCACTCCCTTAGGCATTTTAGCTTGCTCATCCAATCGATTATGTGCATTAATAAGTAATATAATTGTAATGTACTGATATATAAATCAGTAATATATGACTAAATTATACAACTTTTGGACTGAATTATACAACACAAAACTTGTTTTAAGTTTTATTTCTTTAATAAGTTTTACTTTTGTAAAATAGTGTAAACTGTCAAGTAAGAAATGTGCTTAATTATTAATATTCGTTACATGGGAAATGCTTCTTTAATAACCATCCCGATACTTCCACTTGCAATCATTGCATTGTTTAGTAAAAAATGTTTTTACTACAAAGGATGTAAGAATGTACCGGAATTATTGCTACCTGAAATAAAAACAAAAAATGGTTTCCCATAACTTTTTTATCCGATAGAAAAAAGCATTATTGTCTTCCTACCTCTATATAATTCAAATATTCAAAAAAGAAAATCAAAGAATAAATTTTAATATATCTGTTTATGAAAACAAAAAAATTACTCGTAACTTTAATCTTATTGTTCGTAGGAGGCATCAGCGCTTTCTCACTGACAAACAATTCGCCGGGAGATGATAATCCTGTCGATAAAAGCAAACTAACGGATGCGCTGGCATTAGCAAAGCAAAAAACAGAAGATACCGATAAAAAAGAGTATTATCCGAAACTCGATAGTTGGGAAGCATATAAGGATGCGGCTACGATAAACGAGAAAACTGATGCAACCGAAGTAGAGGTTGAGAATGCAACATTAACGTTGAATAGAGCAATCAAGAAAGCTCCATTTGACTACGTACTTGCAAACATTGATACCTGGTATGAAACATATTATGGAGAAAAGCCCGTTGAAGCATCAGATCCGACAGGTTATGCTGCTTATATGAAAGTGTGGAATGAATCGGACTTTAAAATTTTAAAAGAAACAGCAGATAATATTTTAACCAACTATCAAGGACAGGAAGAAAATATTAATGATGAGGAAATTGATGGTGGAGAAGACATAATAGATGAAGATAAACTAGATGATAACGGTAAGCCAACAATAACTCCCGGAAAGCCGGGAATAATACAACAGAGTAAAGACTGCAGAGACATAACAGCATTATTTACGAATAAAAAAGCAACCTTAGAAAGCCGAATTGACACTATTGATGGTAACAAAAAATACAATGAAATTAGAAATAAAGAAAATTATACAATCCCTAAAGGGTGGTATACTAGTAAACCAGACTTTTCTTACACCGATCATAACCTGACAAGTGTCATTTTGTATATTAATTATATAAATGACGAAATCAGCTTTGTTGATTTAAAATCAATTTATCTATCATCCATAACTTCAGCAGAAAAAGAAACTAACAGCTATTTTACAGAAGAAGAACAAACAGAATCAAACGAAGCATGGAAAGGTGCTATTCAAGCTGTTAATAACTTCGAAACAAAAATAAACGGAGCGGAAATAAACCCGGCTTCCGGTCAATATACATTTAACGACACTATCTATTCTTCATTAATAGATATGCAGAAAAAAATGAATGAAGCTCAAGCTGAAATTCTCAACATAGCAACTCAATTGGAAAATAAACTGTCCGATTTTAAAACAGAGTTGCAGAAAGCTATCAATACAGCCAAAAGACTATATATGCAATTAAAAAGTTCGGAGGATGGTGAAAGTTCATATCAAAAACTAAATAAAGCCATTACTGAAGCCGAAAAAGAAGCAACGACCTCTACGAAAATCCTCTCAACTTATCAAAATGCCATCCAAGCTATCCAAAAAGTCTACCAAGAATCAAAAAACTATTATGACGGTTTGGTAGAACAACTCCAAACAGTAACAGATGCAGCCAAGACTAATAATCAAATATGGTCGGATGCTGCACTTGGTACAGAAATAGCAACGGCAGAAGGAATTTTGGAGAAAGCAAAATCAATAGAAACAGCGGAGATAGAAATAGTCAACTCTACTACCCGACTGCAGGACGCAACCTCATTGGCCGACAGCAAATTCAAAATGAATAAAGGAGTTAATACGTTGAAAACCTACCAAAGTATATATGGTGACGAGGATAACGCAATGGCAACTCTAATTACAGAAGCAAATAATGCTGCTACTATTGTTGATATTGAGAATTTAATTTTAAGAATAAATACAAAGATTACTGATACGGAAAAGGCATGGACAACGGCAAAGACAAATCTTGAAGACAAAATAGAAGCCTCGAAAGCATACTACACCAATAGCGGAGCCATTAAAGATTTGGAAGAGCTAAAGGAGGCTTATGAACAAGCTCAAAACATATTAACTGACAATAGCCAGGAAAATCAAAGAAATATCAAAGCTCTAAGTGATGCATTTACTGCATTGAATGAAGTATTTATACGTTTAGGAGGAGAATCAGACCCCTTTGAAGCGCGTCAGAATCTTATCAGAAAAATCGATGAAGCTAAAGAATGTTATGCTAAATATAACTACGAAAGTTTGGGAATAGTCATCCGGACAGCGGAAAGTTATAAAAACAGTGATACAAAATATATTTTGCAAGAACAATTCACACTTTTAGAAAAAGAAATCAAGACAACCAAAGAACAATACACAATAATTATAGGGCGTCTGGATACACAGTATAAAGTAACGAATGCAAAAATAAAAGAACGGTATGCTGATGAAGATATACCTCAAGAATATAAAGACAAGCTGGAAGCAGTAGCTGCAGACTTAGCGGCAAAAGAAGAAAGTGGCGATGAAGATGAAAGAGTTTGCACGGATATCCCGACGCTGCAAGGTTATTACAGCTATCTTCAAAATATAGTGTCGGATACCGATGCTCAATGGAACAAAGCCATAAGCAATTTCTGGGATGCAATTCTTGAAGCAGACCTTAAATTCAGTTCAAATTATCCGGATAACGAAATCCTGAAAAAGGCGATTGAAGATGCTCGGGCAGAATATGATAAAATTCATGACGACTACAAAACGATTGCTTCAGTACAGCAATTACAAAAAAACTTGGATCTGGCATTGGCTACGGTAGAAAGTGCCGACCGTAGAAATATTGCAGACCAATTTATCAAAGAATATAACGAAATTGATGCAAACTTTCAGACATACGGATCGGACGAAAAATCTCCGAATACCTCTAATGCTAAGGTTTATTTAAATGAAAATCACGATCTGTTTGAAGAACTGAAAGGACAAACCATTATCTATTCATTAAATGAACTTACTGAATTTGTAAATGAAGCTAAGCAGGTGAAAGAAGCCTATCTGCTATTTTGTAAAGTAGCTGCAACGTTGGATACTACTATTCTGAATGCGACAGAATACAAAACCAAATATTACGGTGATGAATCGGAAACCGGATTAGATAAAGCCATTGAGCGTGCAACATGGGCAAGACAAGAAAGTTTCTGTCTGGATTCTATCGAAACCAGCAATTTTGCCCTGAAAGATACCATGGCTGTGACAGAACGGCTATATAGAAATACTCTTTCCACCATGAAAGTTGCCCGCAATACGGCTAAAGCAAAACATAATACATATTATGGAAGTAATGTCACTGAGTCAGAAATTATGACTGCATATAATGAAGCCGAACAACTGCTCACTGTAACTCTTATCAGACAGTTAGAGGCTATGACCACGACACTCAACGAATGTTATAGAGAAGCTGAAAGAATATGTACGGAAAAAGAGTTGGAAATCCAACGATTGATAAATCAGGCCGATACACTGAATGTACTGATGGCTGACGAAATATTTGATGAAACGATAGCGGAAGCTGTCAATGCCCGATACAGTAATGACGGACGTATTTCGGCAATAGGCATACACTTGGAATCGTTACAAACAGCATTCGATTTGCAATGCCAAAAATATGATGATGCAATCACTGCTTTGCAGGCGACATTAACAACCGCAAAAGAGTTATTGGGCAAACAAGCGAATGAAGCATTGGGGGTAGGTATAGCAGAAGCCGAAGCCATTGCAAACAAAGCGGATAAGACAAGTACGAAGGCTTCCACTTACAAAGAGTTGACCGATGCTAACGAATCGCTCAAAGCAATCGTGGAGAGTATCAATCAAGAAATAGGAAAGAAGCTGGAGGAAGCGCATAACAATTTAGTTCAGGCACGCGAACAAGCTCTGGCTAAACACAATCTTTATTATGGAATAAAAGAAACCGAATCGGAAATAATGGAAGTGTATAAAGAGTCGGAAGCCTATCTGGAGTCCGATAATCTGAATGATATACTTGCTATGATTGATTCTGTAAACAACAGTTATACAGCGGCTTCCGTGAGTTGTGCACAGAAAGAAGCAGAACTGGATAATCTGATCCGCAAGTCAAGCCCATTGGCTACACTGATGGAAGATGCGGAATTTGCGGAAATAATCAAAGTCGCATCTGACTGCCGCTACCGTCTGGATGGAAGAATCCTTGCCATAGATTCTATTTGTCCTTCGTTGAAAGAAACTTATACTGACAATAGCACTCGATATGATGATGCAGTTTATGAACTGGGAGATTCCATTGCAGAAGCCCGTTTATTATTGACAAAAATGAAAGATGAAATACTGCAAAATGCAATAACTACAGCCGAGCAAGCATTTGCCGCTGCGGGAAAGACATCTGCTGCCTCAACCAAATATTCGGAACTGACCATACAGATTACAGCTTTGGCAAAAGAAATGGAGAGGGTGCGCAAATTGATCGAAATCGCTACTTCCATCGATGCTATAAATATAGAAGATAAGGAAGTCGAAATCTATACAACGCAAGGATTCCTTGTGAAACGGGTGAAACTATCGGATAACGATCCGTTCCGGAACATACCTGACGGTGTATACATCGTAGATGGTAAGAAAGTATATATTCATGCAAAATAATAAAACAATAAGTATATGAAACACAAGTATTTTAAATGGTTATGTTTGCTACTGATGCTTTTAGGTATATCAAAAGTACAGGCAAACGATATCTACACAAGTGATATCCAAATTAGTTCATTCTATACATCGGATGGTATATTAGAAATAAGAATTCCGATTTATGATGATGATGGGGCAGATGAAGGTTTGGATTACAAAGCTAATTCATACATTAATGTTACTATTGATGGTGTTAACAATGGGAACCCAATAGAACTTTGTCGGATGTATTCTTTCAAGGGCGATGGAGATCCTCAGGGATCTGCCAGTTGGTATTGGGTGAAAATTAAAAAAACTCAAGGATATGATAAAGCTATCACCAAGATGACAGCTAAAGGTGATGGCAATGATGAAGTAGTTATTGGAGATGGTTATACACAAGTTAATTCTGATAAAAATGGTAGCACCAAATCATTTGCATATTTAAAATTTTATATGAACGCTAATGTACTGGAAAAAAGCGCAACTTTTAAGGTACATTTGAGAATTGATAAGAATAATAGCAATGGTGACTATGATCTGGATGCCAGCTCCACGTCGATAAAAATGAATGGTATTCCTACGTTAGATGTAGGTGCATTAACTAATACAGGAACATCCGGAGAGAAAAAGGTCACAGCAAGAGCAACAGGAGGAAGCGGAAACAGCTATGACGCAAATAGGGTGTATATAGGAGAAAGCGGTAGCCTAGCCCAGCGCACTAGTTTTGAAGAAACTTATACAGTTACAGAAGATGTACAAAACAAGTCGATTTACCTTGAATATCGTATGAGTGAAAATAGAACAATAAGGCGGACAGAATCTTTTGCAATACCACAGTATCGTCATATTAACTCTTTTAAAGCCACGAACGGTCCTAATGGTAGTACAAAGCTGGAATGGGGATTGGCAGGAAAAAACGATATAACACCTAGAGAAGACACCGGTGAATTCATTCTGATGAAAAAAGTAGGAACGGGTAGTTATCAACAATTTAAAACACTTAATAATTCTACGTTTACAGATACTGATAATGAGACAATAAATACACCGGAAAAGATTTCTTATAAAATTTATTGGTCTAAACCATGGACTGACTATCTGGCTAAAGAAGTTGAGATAGATAAGACCGGTCAAAAGCATGCCAAAGTTACAGAGTTTACCAGTGGTAAATTGTTAACTCAAAGAAATGTAGAATTAAGATGGAAATGGAATTACGATGAAAAAAGTACTAATACGGTATTGACTCCTAAATCTAAATTCATCCTGATTCGCGAAATCTCTCTTGATGGGAAAAACTTTAATGTCGATGAAACGATAGAATTAGAATGTGACAAATTTAAGAACTCTGAAATATGTATCGATACGGTTTCCATTCCTCAAAGTTGTGTGCTTTATCAATGGAAAATCCAACTTAAACCGGGAGAGACTTACAGTTCAGAACCGGAATTAAAGGTCTTAAAATATTATATTACTAAAAAAGATCCGCTGACAGGTAAACCAATAGAAGGTCAGTTTAATGAAACCACAGAAGGTATTAATGATAAAGAAGTGGCCAGTCTGGAATATTTCAATTCTTCACATGGCTACTATGGCGACCGTGTGGAACTTGACTGGAAATTGGATCAAAATTCCGGTTCTTTGGATGTATTCTCCGTTCAACGTCGCGAATACGGGGAAACAGATACCGCATTGAATCCGTTTATTCAGATCGGTACGGTAGATACCTCCAACGGTATCATCTATTATTCATATACAGACACCAAGGCCGTACCGGGTGTAATGTATGAATATCTGATAGAAGGAACAAAAGAATGTGCCAATGAAGAGGTAAAGACTCAAAATTACAGTTACGGATTCTGTACACCTACGGGTAATATCTACGGACGTATAACTTTCGACAGTGAGAACGGACAAGCTGTACAAGATGCGGAAGTACGTTTGGAAACGACAACAAATATCATTGGTAAAAGTTATCATTTCAAAGGAGACTATTTCCTCGAAGTGAATGACTCGAAATTCCTTGATACGGAAACAGACAGCCTGTCATTCCAGTTATTCGTGAAATTTGAAACTCAACCGAGCTCAAAGATGTCATTGCTGGAAAAGGCAGGAATGTATGAACTATATGCCCAAAACAATAAATTGCATTTCAATGTAGGTAACCAAACCTTAGATGCGACCAAGGACATAACAGCTCTTACAGCTAATAGCAGTTTTATACAAATAACCGCTATTTGTGCCGGTGATTCCCTGTTCCTTTACGCAAATGGAGAAAACATTGGGAAAGTACAACGTACAACAGGAAAATTAGCAGCATCTTCTAATGTATTTACGATGGGAAAGAGCTTGAAAGGCTACTTAGATGAAGTACGTGTATGGAACAAGCCATTAAGTAAGGAAGAGATTAAAAAGACCTTCGACCGTTATCTCGCAGGTGACGAAGAGGGACTAATTGCTTATTGGACGTTCAATTATGCAACTAGTAAGGAATTCTATGACTTTGCACATGAAGGAACCAAATTCTATATGAATGATGGTAAAATTCGCAGTGGTGCTATATTTATTGAAAATGCCGAATTGTCCAATAAAGCAGAAAACAACCCGTCACTCAATCAATTAGGCTACAAAGATTATACGAACAATGACGGTTCCTATTATATTACAGGAATCCCCTATGTGGGAAATGGAACACTTTATTCTATTATCCCAAGATTGGGAGTGCATGAATTCTCACCGACAAAGTCACAAGTGACCCTAAGTGCAGGGAATGTGAACCATAGCGCAAATTTTGTGGACAAATCCTCGTTTCCGGTAAGTGGTACAATTACTTATAAAGGAGGTACAATTCCGGTAGAAGGCGTACAATTCTATGTTGACGGTGTAGTATGTTCAGACAGCAAAGGAAACATTGTCACAAGTGATGCAAAAGGAAAGTTTGCAATTTCCGTTCCGGTAGGTACACACGAGGTGAAAGCTCATTTAGCAAACCACGTATTTGCAAATGAAGGTAGACTAGTGGACGATTATGGAAATGATATCAATTATCAGGATGATCGTTATTCCACTGTGAAAATTACAGATAACACTACCGTACGATATATTGGTCGCGTGGCCGGAGGTGCAGTACAAGAAGCACTGAAGGTGGGACATTCATTGTCGAAAAATAATTTGGCAGATAATATCACCATCCAATTAACGTATGAAAATGCAGCTTACAAACTAAACAGCAATCCATCTGATAGCCTTGAGGTGAAAACTCATTTCCTTCCGGGAAATTGGAAGGATGAACACAAACAGGCGAATACAAATACTGTATCCTATCGTGGCTCAGGCAATGTTGTTACAATTACTCCGAATGCTGAAACCGGTGAATTCGTAGCAGATTTGCTTCCGATCAGTTATGCCGTAAAAGTAAACGTTCCGGGGTATAGTAATATTTCCGGCAACAACTCCAAACTCAATTTGGCAGATGCTTTTGTAAGCCAGTCTGAAATAAACAGTTATGTTGATTCTATATTAGAAAAGAACAAATATAAAGTAACTAATTACAACGATACGGTTACCTATAATAAGAAACAACAGTTCATCGCTCGTGTGAAACCTACAATTAATGTAGAACAAGTTGATGGAGTTACTCCACTTGAATACTTCGGCGATGAGCAAACCTCTTTCTTAGGATCAGATGGTTCCGGTAGCGTCAAACTTTATGAGAATGGTAAATATCTACTAGGATTGCCATTATTCACACAAGGCAATACTTATAAGTTAAAGGCTTCGGTATACGAAGAATATCCATATTACAAAAGTAATGGCGATATAGATGAAGATAAACAAACTGACAAGGTTCCGAGTCAGGATGCTGTACTCAACTTTCAGGCTACTATGCGCAGTTCCAATGATTTCGAAGAAATAGAAGCAGACTCCACAGGTGTTGCTTATTGGACATTTGTAGCAAGTAAAGTCGATCTGACAAGTGCCAGTGCCAACATTAATGTAAAGGCAACGGTAGGAAATAGTGATAATGCTACATCTATTGCATGGACCAGTCCGTTTAACGAGAATAACCTTGTCATTGCAAAAGGATCGGTAAGTAAAGGAAACAACTTCATTACTGGAGGACCGGATAAAGTCTTGGCTGTGTTGCGTGACCCACCGGGAAGTAACTCGTTCTCCTTCTTAGAAAAAGGAACAACTTTCACCGAAAGTTCTCAATACACAGGAGGAATCACACAGGAAGGTAATGAAAACCTTAAAACAAACATTGGTTACGAACTGACCACTTTCACAGGGGTCGGAGTAGGTACTATTCAAACAGTAGAACAAACTAATTCCGGTGAAGTTAAAATCGAACATTCGGAAGAATGGACCAATGCACATACCAAATCATCAACAACCACTACTTCAACCACTATTTCTACGAGCGCTGAAGAAGATTATGTGGGTGCTATGGCAGATGTATTCGTAGGATATTCAACCAATATATCTTATGGATCTGCAGATGCAATTACATTAGTGTCAAGAGAAAAATACAATGCAGATCCGAGCTTCTATCCAATTGTATATAAAGAAGTCGGTGATTATGTATTAGTACAGACCAGTGCATTTGAGGCAGGAACCAACTTCGGAACAATGTTTGCATATCCTCAGATGTATATAAAGGATTATTTGCTCCCGAATATGGAAACATTACGTAACAGCTTCCTGCATCCACAGGGCGAAATGTCCGAAGCTCGCTTCCAAGCTGAAGCCAATGCTACAGGAAAGCCGATTTATGTATCCAAGCTACCTGCAGATGATGAAAATTACGGCAAAAGTAATCTTGACGAAATATTTAAAAATGAAGATAACTATTATACCAAGCCGGAGCAAAGCGTATTTGATGGGCCTAGTTACAAGATCTATTATCCAGCTAACGCAGAACAAAGAAGCGATACGATTAACTTCCTGAACCAATCCATGGATAAATGGATAGAACGTTTGAAAGATAATGAGAAAGCGAAAGTAGAGGCTATAACTAATGGAGAAGTTTTACAAAATTATTCCTTGCAAGCCGGAGCCTCCATCGAATATTCCAAAGGTTACTCGAATGTAGATAACAGAACCAATACATTTAATATTGTAATCGGAGGCGGATTTGCCAACGATACGGAATTTAATGCATTTGGTACGGGCTTTGTATTTGAGTTTGAAGAAAAAATTTCTACTACACAAGGTGGTGAATTTGAAAAAGAAGAAGAAGCGACAACAACTGTGGGCTTCACGCTTGCCGATAGTGGAAATGATTATTTTACTGTCGATGTATATCGGGAACCGGGAGGTGATAATGAAGAGGCCGGCTTTGAGGATATTAACTCAAAGGACCTGAACTTATCTACCTTTATCTTCCGCACACGTGCCGGAGCAACCAGCTGTCCGTACGAAGATGAAGAAGTGACTGAATTCTATAAACCGGGAACGGTTATCAGCGAGAAGACACTTCAAATAGAAGTTCCGGAAATTGCAGTGGAAAATGAATTTATTGATAATGTTCCTTCCGGTGAACCGGCTTATGTAACATTGTATTTACGGAACAACTCCGCTATCAATGAAGACGGATGGTTTGATCTGATTATCGACGACCAAGCCAACCAATTAGGAGCCGGATTGAAAATGGATGGTGCCGCTATCGGAAACGGACGTACAATTCTTGTTCCTGCCGGTGAAACATTGACCAAAATACTTGAAGTAACAAAAGGTCCGGGGTTGAATTACGATAACCTGCAGTTGGTGCTTGCCTCACAATGTCAAGGTGACCCGACAGGCAATTTCCCGGCTATCGCAGATACCGTTAGTTTCAGCGTACACTTCACGCCGAGTTGTTCGAATGTTACCTTAAAAACTCCGGCTAATAACTGGACATATAATACAAATATGCCAACTGAGACAAACAGTGCCGGTATTGAAGAACATTATATGAATGTACAAATCACAGATTTCAATGTGAACTATGATAACTTCAAGTCAATCAAACTGATGTATAAGCCGAGCAGTAATTCTGATGAAAATTGGATTACGTTAATGAATTACTTCAATAATGAAGAATATTACAACGAAGCTGTCAAGAATGGTTTGAATGCCGAGATGATTAAATCGGAAGACAAGGGAACCATTACTTACAAGTGGCATTTGGATGATATGCCGGATCAGAATTATGATTTGTGTGCCGTTACCGTATGTAATATTAATAATGTGGATGTAGAAAACTTCTCTCCTACTTACTCTGGAGTGAAAGATATGTACCGTCCGCGTTTGTTTGGTACACCTCAGCCGTCTAATGGAATCCTGACAATCAACGATGATGCGAAGATTACTTTCAACGAATCTATTGCTGCCGGTTATCTGACGGAAAATAATTTCGAAGTAACCGGAATTAAGAATGGAACAACAACGGATCACTCTGTTGCTGTAGAGGTAGATGGAAATGATACTTTCGTAAGTGAATTGAACCGAAGCTTCCGTGCAAAAGACATCACATTCGAAGCATGGGTAAAACTACCTGTCGATCAAAATGCAACATTCTTCAAGCATGGCAAGGACGATGACCAATCATTGAGTTTCGGTATCACAGCACAACGTCAACTGACAGCAACCGTCAATGGCAAAGTTTATACAAGTGAAATAATTACGACCAATGATTATTTGGACAATTGGATACATGTAGCCATGGTATTGGATCAGCAAGAAGACGGAGTTTCAACAGGAAAACTTACACTTTACTGCAATTTCGTATCTTATCTGGAAGTAACCGGAGTACCGGCTTACACGCAGACTTCCACATACAGCATAGCTAACAGGTTGAACGGACAGATACACAATATCCGTATTTGGACGGAAGCGCGTTCTTCGGGACAAATTCAAGTACAAAGCAATCAGTTGTTGAGTGGAAATGAAGAGAACTTACTCTCTTACTATCCGATGGACGAAGCGATGGGCACTGTACTGAAAGATAAAGCACGAGGCTTGAATCTGGCAATGACCGGAGGTACGTGGATATTACCGGAAGGAAGAAGTGCCGTACTTAACGGAACGAATTCATATTTGAAGATTAACTCTGGAGGTTCTATCGTTATTGATTCGGATAACGATTATACAATTGAGCTTTGGTTCAAGGGAGACAATACAAACAGTGATGCAACACTTCTTGCCAACGGAAAAGCCGATGGTACGGATTGGGGCGGTTCTGAGAATTTGTTCTTCCTGGGATTTGAGAACGGAGTACTTACTTATAGGAGTAACACTCAGAATCTGACAGGAAAAGGTAATTATCTGGATGATAATTGGCATCATGTAGCTGTAGCTGTTAACAGAATGACCAGTCGTGCACAACTTTATGTAGACGGAACCTTGACCGCTTATGCCGATGCTACAGCATACGGTAAGATCGGTTCTGCATACATTTATGCCGGTGTCACCCCTCTTGCCATTAACGGAATGAATAATACTTATGTAAACTACTTCAACGGTAGCATAGATGATGTACGCTTCTGGAATCTGTATAAGAACGAAACTTCCGTAAAAGAAGGAATGACAACAAAACTTGATGGATCAGAAATGGGTCTGTTGGCTTATTACCCGTTCGAGAAACATACAGTTACTTCACAGAACATTCCTGTAGTACGCTTCTCATTGGAAGATGCAAAAGTTCCTGCTGCAACAGCGACTAAGACACCTGATGCTACCGCAGTAATCGGAGAAACAGAATTTGCTTCTATTACCGAAAGTAACCGACTTACAGTGGAAGATGCATTTATGACATCGGCCATTGCTCCGGTGAAAGATAAGGGTGGCGTAGTAGATTTGTTGTTCGACTTTGTTGTTAACAATGATGCTTTAATTGTTACACTCAAGGAAGATGCTGCCAAGATTGAAAAGACCACCGTTACGATTACCGTATCGGATGTACGTGACCTGAACGGTAACAGCATCTCCTCACCGATTACTTGGACGGCATATATTGACCGTAACCAATTGAAATGGGGTGAAGATGAAATCAGCCTTGTCAAGAATGTAGACGAGCCTCTTACTTTCACAGTCGATGCAGTTAATAAGGGAGGTTACACGGAAGATTATACAATTTCCAACAATCCGTCATGGATGGATGTAGAACCTACTAATGGAACCCTCACCGCTACAAAATCGCAAGCTATTAAGTTTACTGTTGATGAAAGTGTTAATATCGGAACCTATAACGAAGTCATTTACCTGACTAACAGCGAAGGTGTTTCCGAACCACTTAACCTGACACTGAAAGTAAACGGTATCAAACCTGATTGGAGCGTTAATCCTGCCGATTACAAGTTCAATATGAACGTATACGGTAAAATGAAGATTAATGATAAATTCTCGAATGATACGGAAGATATACTTGCTGCTTTTGTCAATGACACTTGTGTAGGTATTGCCAACAACCAATATATTAAGGTAAATGACACCTATTATGCTCTGCTTACTATCTACAGCAATGTGGCATCAAGAGACAGTCTCGATTTCAAGATGTGGGATGCTTCTACCGGAACTACTTATGTAGCAATGCCGGAAAAGAAGATTTCCTTCAAAGCAAATTCAATTATCGGTACTCCGGTTGATCCGATTGTATTCTCGAACCTTGATTTAGTTCAATTAGATATTGCATTGAACAATGGTTGGACATGGACTTCGTTTAATGTGACGAACAAGAATATGGAACAGATTTCAAATGTACTCAAAAACAACAAATGGCTTGCCGGTGACGAAGTGAAGCGCGAAGACGGTGGAGTTGCCACTTATGGAACAGAAACCGGTTGGGTAACCGACTCACTCCGATCATTCGACAATAAGGGTATGTTTATGATTCGTTCGTCTTATGCACAGACATTAAGCGTAATCGGTACACCGGTAGATGTAACAGAGGAAGAGAATATACTTACAATCAACAGCGTCAATAAAGACAAAATAGCTGTATGGAATTATATCCCATATCTGGCACAGAATAATCTGACATTAAACGAAGCACTTGCCGGTTACGAAGCCAATGAAGGCGACGTTATCAAGAGTCAAAGCGGATTTGCAATGTACAACAATAATCTTGGCTGGATAGGTAGTCTCACTTATATGCAACCGGGACGTGGATATATGTTACAACGTGTCGGCACAACAGATGCTACATTACAGTATCCTTCTGCCAAGACACAGACAAACCGTGCTGCAACAAGAGCTATCGAAAGTAAAGATGAGGCTATGGAAGATCTTGGATACGAAAATAGTAATTATTCACGTACCATGTCAATGGTTGCCACTGTTGCTGGAGTAGAGGTTAATGAAGGTGATGTACTGAAGGCTTATGTGAACGGAGAACTTCGCGGTGAGTCACCGATCATTTGTAGTGATGAAAATGAAAAGCCGTTATTCTATCTTTCTATTGCGGGTAATATTCCTGAAAATATTGACGTAACGATTGAAAGAAATGGTAAAGTTATCGCAGCAGCAAGCGGTACAGCTACATTCGATGCTGATAAAGTGGAAGGTTCGTTTGAAACACCGGTAGTAATTACATTCGTCGATAATAACAACATGACGGTATATCCTTCTCCATTTGTTTCAGAACTCTTCATCAGGAAGCAAGTTGCCGAAGATGATAACGTCACTGTAACAATCAGCGATGTGAAGGGTTCTGTCATTGCAATCTTCGAAAATTGTAATAAAGACGGACAGGTAAATATCCATTGGACAAATGCAGCTAACTGCACTCCGGGTGTGTACATCGTTAATATCAATGTAAACGGCGAAAACAATATCTATAAAGTAACTAAAATCAAAATTTGATGAATATGAAGTTTAGAAATTTAAAATATGCTATGTACGGTCTGGCTTCGCTTCTTTTTGTCAATTGTACGGAAGAAGACAACAAAGTTAAAGTACCGGAATATACAAAATTTGAAAATCCGGAATGGATTGTGGCAGCGGGACCGGTTCCCGCTACCGCACCTACCGATTGGACTGTTGAGTTCACCGGAGGGGTGAATATGCCTGAATGGCAAAAATTGGCAGCTACTCCTGCGGAAAGACCAACATGGACTGTACCTGATATGCACATTTATCCGGCAAGTATGACTGCCATCATCCGGATGTCCGATTATATTCAACCTTCTATAAGTAGCGCAGATCTATTAGGTGCATTTATCGGGGAGGAATGCCGGGGAATAGCTTCTTATCGGAATGGTATCTATCTGATACAAATTAAAGGAGAGCCAAGCGAAATGAGAAATGTGGAATTCAGATATTATTGTAATGCCACTAAAGAATTATTTATCGCTGCCGACAAAATTACCTTCGAATCGGATATTACCTTAGGTACTGTGGACAATCCCAAGACCTTGACATGGGATTCACAAAGCGATCTCCCCTACTACATGGATTTAAATGTAGATGTCGATTTGAGCTCTTTCGATCAAGGTGCCGTTACTGCCGACGATATTATCGCGGCATTCGTCGGAGATGAATGCAGAGGTGTGGGAAATGCACTGGAAAAGAATGGGAAATATACTTTCAGTTTCAGAACATGGGCTAAAGATAAAAATGAAAAACTGACTTTGAAATATTATACTTCAGCCCTTAAAGACACTTACGTATATGGAGAAAAAATAGAGTTCCGACATACGGAAGAAAAGAATATCACCATGTCTTTAAATGAGCAAGGCTATATGGATATGTATGTCAGTTTGCCTGAAGTCTTATTACCTTATGTTTCAGACAACGATAATCTGGCAGCTTTTGTGAACGACTATCCATGCAGTATCATACAGGATAAGCTTAACGGACAATATCTGATAAAGATGAAAGGAAGCAATGGAGATAAAGTTTCTTTCCGTTATTATTGCGATAAACTGAAATATATCTTCACAACAGAAAACTGTACCTCTTATACTGATGCCTCTTCATGGGGAAGTGCTACCGACTATCAAGTGCTTCCGCTAAAAACCGATTATAAATTGGTGAATATGCAAGCTGTATTTATGGTGGAAAGTTATAAGGCAATCAACACAGAATTGACCGAAGGAGACTTAATAGCGGCTTTCATCAATGAAGAATGTCGCGGGGTAGCAACAGGGAAAATGTATGAAGGAAATCTAATCTTTGAAATGGATATATTAGGAACATTAGGAGTAAATGAACAATTTACTTTAAAATATTATCATCTTGAAAATCAATATATGTTTACCTGCGCAAGAGCTTTCGATTTCGAAGTCGGCAGTAAATTAGGGAATAAGGATGTTCCACAAGGAATCACATTGAAAGTAATCGAATAACAACAGGCTAAACATATGAAAATAAAAAAAATAATCATAATTGCTCTGCTCCTGATTACAGGAGCGGGCATTTCAGCCCAAAACGAAAAAGACTATTCCATTTGGAAAGACTTTGATAATAATCTCTATGTAGATGGCGGCATAGGTATACAAACACTTTTTACATCCGATTGGAAAGAACTGTCGTTTGGAAAACAACTGACTCCTTCTTTTCATTTAGGCATAGGTAAATGGATAAATCCTTTTTGGGGAATTCACTTATCCGCTTACGGATACAGTTACAACGGATATAGAGCTACTCCTTTAGGTGAAATGGAGCCTTTCTCTCCATTAAACAATGTCGATTTGGATTATGATGGAACATTCCGTTATTATCTACGCTACATGGGATTAAGAGCTGACTTTCAGTTTAGCCTGCTCAATATGATTGCAAGTAAAGAACGTCCGGATAAATTGTATGATCTGGTACCTTTCATCGGATTCGGTTATATGCATATGTTCCCTTATCGTGGAACTACCAAAGAGAATATGCTGACAGGGCATTTGGGATTACGTAACCGTTTCAGTATAAATCGGTACATAGATATTAATCTTGATCTTGTCGGACAAATTTCCGACAATTATATGCATCCGGTCAAAAGAAAATATGCAACTTCTTTGGCAGTAAATGCAGGAGTAAGTTTCTATTTTGGACACAGGACGTTCCGCAAACCGGTTATGTATGTTCCGGTAGAAGCCGTTCGCTACTTAAACGATACAATATTCGTACGGGAAGTTCCGGGCAAAGAAAAGGTTATCGAAAAAGTACTTGCAAACAGAGCTAATGTCGTAATGGCATCCATTCGTTTCGATCTGAATGATTATATTCCGAGAAAAGGTCAAGAAACTCAGCTTATAGAAGTTGCCCGCTTCCTGAATAATAATCCGGATGCAGTCATCCGAATTGAAGGCTATGCCGATGCTACTTCCGGTTCACGCCATTATAACAAAGAGTTAGGACAGAAACGTGCCAATAGAGTAAAACAAATACTTGTAGACAAACACAGTGTTAATGCAGACCAGATTAAGACAATAAGCATCGGTGACAACGAACAGCTTTATGACGACGATTCTACTTGGAACTGTGTAGCTATCATAAGATTAATCAAATAAAATTATTTCTTATACAAACCAGAAAGACCATGCCGAATATAATTTCGGACATGGTCTTTTTTATTAATAGGATAAGCCTAAATCAGTTTGTTCATAAAATCATGTATTTCTCGGTTCAGTTCTTTTTCCTTGCTAATATGCTATTCAACATACGGTCGATTGTATGCAAACGTACGGTCCTTTGTCTACGAACTCCTATCGTTTGCCAACAATCGACCGTATGTTCATTTACAAACGACCTTAGAGTTTTTTACAAACATCAAGGTGTTTTCAGAAAACATTAAGGTAGATTCCTGTAGACTTTACTGATATTTTTATCAATTTGCAAGTGAAAACAGTATAGAAAAACATATTGTTCTCATCCATCCTTCAATCCTTCAGTATGTAAATTCTTGTTTGATTATCAGTACATTATCCTGAACCTTTCCCATGAAAAAGATTCAGCAATATTCAGTCGAAGACAATACCGTATTCTTCAGCTGAAAGATAGCATCATTCAGCCTAACTTGTTATGAATCAAGTATAAATTTGTAAGCTGAAGGATGAAAGATGCTTAGTCCCAATAAATATCGGGTAATAAAACACCAAGACGTTTTTATAAATATAAAGATGATTATTTCAAACATAAGGATGTTTATTGCGTATCACAAGTAAATCTCTTATTTTTGCATAATAATATCATTTTAATGAAAAAAACAATCCTAATTTCACTGCTTCCGGTAGCTATCGTCATAGCCGCCTTTCTATACATACATCACAGCAACCGCCAAATACATGACAATCTGTTACTGGCTGATAAACTCATGGAAGAGCATCCTGACAGTGCACTACATATTCTGCAAAGGATAGAAAATCCACAAAATTTTCAGAAAGAAAACCTCGCTTTGTACGCCCTGTTACTTACACAAGCAAAATATAAAAACGAAATTCCGGTAGAAAATGATTCGCTCATACGCTTCGCGGAACAATATTACCAAACGAGCAAAGACTCTACCCGAAAAGCATGGACCTATCTTTATATAGCACAAGTATTTCGGGATATGAATGAAAAGAAAAAAGCATTGGCTTATTTTCAGAAAGCAGCCATCGCCGCAAAGGATGATGAAAACAGCAGATTGTCATTCTTAATCTATCATCATTGGGGAAGATTATTTCAAGACCAAGCACCCTACGAAGAAGGAATACAAAAATTTAAAAAAGCGTTGGGAAATGCGGAATCTCGAAAAGATACCTCAGATATTATTTATACATTGAGTGATCTAGGCTGGAGCTATGTATGGAAAGGGGATTACAAAGAATCTAGAATTTATTTCGAGAAAGGAATAAAATTGGCGCAAACCGTACAAAATAATTCTATGCTATCCTTACTATATCACCATTTAGGGATGTCTTTCAGAATGGATAACCAGCTGTCAAAAGCTTTATTATATACCGATAAATCACTTGCGTATGAAACTGATTCCATCAATATGTTACCTACTTTATCCATCAAAGGAGATTTATTCATTAAATTAAATCAACTTGATTCTGCTAAATATTATCTGGAAATAAGTAAAAACGACCGTGACTTTTATGCCATAGCCAACTATCACAATGATATGTCCAACTTAGAAGAGAAACTGGGAAATTACCGGAAAGCATTAGAACATCGGAATGCCTATTGCACTTATATTGATTCCATTGAACATTCGGAAAGAGATCAAAATCTGATGGACTTGCAGAAAAAATATAATTATTCACAGGTAGAAAATGACAATCATCAATTAAAAATAAAAAATCAGACACACAAAATCATTACCCTGATAATCGTTATCGCATTAATCATTTTCATTTCTATTTTCTTCTTTCTATATAATAAGGTAAAAAACAGAAAAGAAAATATCATCCGGGCAAAAGATGCTTTATTACAACAAAATGTCAGGCAGTTGCAGCAAAGAACAAACGAATTACTGCTAAGCAGGCAGGAACTGCAAGAAAAAGAAAATAATTTGAGGGCATATATCTTAAAAGAAAAAGAATTGCAGGAAGATATTTCCGGTAAAGAGGATGAACTGCAACACTATATGCAACAGCAACAAGAATTGAGAGATAAGATATTTAAGACCAATGAAGTCATACAAAAAATAGAAACCATTAGGAGGATGGATATTTGCAAAAAAATAAACTCAAAAGATGAATTAGTCTTATCTAAACAGGAATTTGACAACATGATTTCTGCCATTAATATCAATTTCAAGAATTTTGCTAAACGACTTTCCAAAGAATATCCACTACTCACTAAGGTAGATCTCTATATTTGTTGTCTCCTTAAACTGAAAGTACCCACACAAGACATTCTATTTTTAGTAGGAATCAATGAAAGTACATTGAAAAAACGGAAATATCGTATTAAGTGTGAAAAAATGAATCTGGACAAGGATGGTCTTTCTTTAGAAGAATATTTATATAATTATTAAGCAAGAAATAGCGATTTTATACCTGTATTTTAACCATAAAAATGAAATGTCCCCCAAATTTATTTTCATAAATCATTTATAATATTGTAAATCAACAGTTTATCATCTTTGACAAGAATCAAAATGTCCCCCTCATTTTTATCCTTTTTTTTGGTTTCCCAAAAGATACGTACTACATTTGCATCAAACGATTATGTAAAACAGTACTAATTAAAAGGAAATAAAAATGAAAAAAATCCTAATTATCATAGTTGTAATATTAGTTTCTTTTTCCAATACTTGGGCCGACGAGAGAAATGTTATACTGCATAAGACTCCCAATAATAAAGGTACACAATTTGAAATTCCTGTTCATGCAGGTATTAATGATTCTTTATTGGGCATTCATTTTGAGAAAGCCAGTGATGCAACAGTATCAGTAACCGGACCGGAAGGAGTGGTCTATCAACAAAAAGTAACTTCTACAACAGCAAAATCTGTTTATGTAAACTTGGCGCCACATCAAGAAGGAGAATATACTATATATATTCAGGATGCTAAAGGAAATGAAGCTACCGGAGATTTTACGAATGAAAAAGAATAAACGTTGAAATTCCAATATAAAAAGCTATGTACATTATGTAGAAATGAAATCAGGTCAGGTTCAATATTATATGTAATGCTACATAGCTTTTATCTCTAAATCATAAATCTCTATTTAAAAAACTGAACCAGACTTAACAAACTATTTTTTAGTTACTCATTAATAATCTTTTAATACAAAATATTATGAAACATCCACAAAATATCCCTTCACTTTCACCATAACATAAGATACTAACTCTCTTATATCACAACCAAACTAAAATCTCAAATCTATGAAACAATTAACACGACTAATAGGGGTTATTTTATTAATCATAAATATTTATAGCTGTGATATTCATTGGTATGACCCAGATAAACCAAAGCCCGGATGCCTTAATCAGATGCCGGAAGAAACAAGTATTGGCGCAAATACATTTGGATGCTATATTAATGAAGAGTTAGCTGCTCTTCAAGGCTTTTTTCAACAAGAAGGTATAGCAACTAATTTCTGGGGAGCATATACAAGATATGTCAACGGATTTTGGGGTGAATATTCTAAATCATTAGATGGAAATAATATTTATACTTGCATGAATTTACAGGCTAATGGCGAATTATACTATATGTATATAAAAATTTATGATACTATATATCTAGGGGATAATGATTGTTCTATTATTTTAGAACTTCGTGGCCCCAAAACATTATATGGCTATATTGACAATACTATTAACATTATAAATTTCGACACAATTGAGCATGTTATATCCGGACGATTTGATGACATAACAGTTCCAATTCAATTTACGGATTCTATAGTATATATTTCAAAAGGACAATTTGATATAAAATACGGAACAAACTTTTAGTAACCCCCAAAAAACAATAGATTATGAAACACTCCAGACACTTAGTTGAAATTATGTTATTCGTTCTCTTATGTTTATTTACTATTACTAGTTGTGAATTTTTCCCCGAAGATCCCAATAAGCCACCTAAAGCTGCTTATTTGGATTATATGCCGGAAGAAACGAATATCGGTGCCAATACCTTTGGATGTTATGTAAATGGAAAATTAGAAGCCGTACGAGGTCGATTTCAAAAAGAAGGAATAGCACCACATCTTGGATCTTATGTCAACGGCTTTTGGGAGAAGTATAAAAACGACACTACTTTAAAACTACATATTATCTCAAAACAAGCTACCTTTTATATACATCTGCATAAATGCCCACATCTAGGAGATAATAATTGTTCCTTCTATTTAAGTCTTCAATCAGTCTCACAAGGATCTGGAAGTATTGATACGACGAGTATAGATATACTCAAATTTGATACTATCTCTCATATTATATCTGGCCGTTTTAATGACATCACAATTCCAATGCAATTTCCAGAATCTATAGTTCATCTCACAGATGGTCAATTCGATATAAAATACGGTCAGAACTTCTAATCATTAACCTTTTAAATAATACTATCATGAAACGCTTCAGACAATTTGCAGGGATTATATTGTTTTTATCTCTCAGTTTTAATTTCTTGCAGGCACAGGACGTAGATATTATTTCAAAAGAAAAGATGGAGAAAGTCAAGTTTATGGACCATTTATCCGTAAGCATAGAGGCAGGAATAACAGGATTCGGATTTGAAGTAGCCACAACACTACATCCTAATTTTATGCTTCGGGCAGGATTTGTTATCTTTCCTTTTTTAGAAAAATCAGGAGATGCCTATATCAATTTTTATGGAGGAGGAAATAATCTTTTTAATGATATTGTTAGACAAATTCCGCAAATAAAAACTGCACTAGAAGATAGGAAACTTCCAACTTCATCTCAGGAAATAGCCGAAAAGATACCAATGACGGATAAGTTTAAACTATATAATGGAAAAATTCTAATTGATTATTATCCTTTTTTAAAAGATCGTTTTCACATTACGACAGGAATATATTTTGGAAGTAGAAATATAATCACTTCTAAAGGACAATTACCTTCAGAGTATGTTGCAGCTATTCATGTGATAAATCAATATCTTCCTGGGAATACTCAATTCATGCCGGCTGTTTGGAGAGGAGATTTTTTAATAAATGACTGTTTAGTAGAAGCTTCCCAGTCAGGAAAAGTCAAGTACTCACGCCAAATCACTCCCATACGGCCTTATATCGGTATTGGCTTTGGCCGAGCTGTTCCTCATAAACGAATTGGTTGTCAATTTGATTTGGGCGCTTTATTTTTAGGAAAACAAAAAATAGCTAGTAAATATTATATTGAAGACCCACGAATAACAAATTTCTTAGATTGGTCTATTTTACCTGTTATATCTCTCCGACTAGTGGGAAAGATCTTTTAATTTTATTCTCACACATAAATAAACAACCAATATAAATACAATAAAACTCTCTACAACCTTAAAAAATAGATTATGAAACAATCAACAAAACTAATAGGAATTATTTTATTAATTCTAAATATCTATAGCTGTGATATTCATTGGTATGATCCAGATAAACCAAAACCTGGATATCTTAATCAGATGCCGAAAGAAACAAGTATTGGTGCAAATACATTTGGATATTATATTAATGGAAAACTAATAGCCGCACAGGGATATTATCAAGAAGAAGAATCTTTTTTCGTAAATGGAGATTGGCATAAATTTTCAGAATATACTAGGATGTCGTTGCAAGCTAGCAGTGGCAAACATTATTACATGATGATGCAAATATACGATACTATACGTTTAGGCATCAATGATTGCTTTTTTCATATAGAATATAATACTTCGGGATTGCCTGGAGGATCAGGCAACATTAAAGCTTTGGTTGATATAACAAAATTTGATACTATAGAACATATCATATCTGGACGCTTTAATGATATTACAATTCCAATAGAATTTATAGATTCTATTTCTATAGCTTATATTACGAATGGACAATTTGATGTTAAATATGAGAAAGACTTTTAATAACCTTAAAAACAATAGATCATGAAACAATTAACACGACTGATAGGGATTATATTATTATTATCCCTTAATTTAAATCTGTTACAATCCCAAGAAGTACAAGATGAAGAGATGGACTTGGATATTATTGTAAAAGAAAAAATGGATATGATTTTTGAACATATTGATAAAAGTAAAATTGAAACCGGGCTACTTTCAGATTATGGATGTTTGTTAGTGAATCCCTATAGCTACAACGGTATTCTTTCTGACACGAATTATGTATCTATGGAAATTTGGAAAATATTATATCTTTGTATGTATACGACTAAAATTAATGAAAAAGCGGCTTTAATAGAACCCCAACAGGTACTTGACAAACTAAATCAGAATTCTCCTGCCCTACTTTTTCTACAATATAATCAACTAAATGAAAAGGCTTTGGATAACGGACAGCTAATATTGGAAAATGGACAGTTACGAGAAACAGAACACTCTAGCTCACTGTATTTAAAAAAAGATTTATTCGCTGTAGGATTACCAAATGTACAATATAACTCACAAGTTTCTTTTACATTTCAGAAAAAGAACTATATAAGTAATCTACAAGATATTCCTACACAGCTATTTATTCGGTTTACTCCTGAATCCGATTATCAAAATATTACTTGGGAGCAGCCCATTAGTCATACTTTTACTACTTATGGTGAAAAAGTAATCTGTATCCGAGCGAAATATAATAATGGAAAAATATTAGAAAGTCATGCATTAATTCAAGTTACACCAGAACTACCTAAATATACAGATGGAGAGAATCAAATAGACGAAACAATTCCAATATATTCAACCAATGAACATAAAGGGGGAAGAATACAAATAAAATATGCGGCATTTAATAGCGAGAAGAAAAAACTATTCAGACCATTAATTATCGCTGACGAATCGGATATTTTAAAATTCTTTTTTGATAAAAAAATGGATTTGGAATTTTTATTAAAAGATGCATCTACTCACAATATAATGGAATCGATAAATAAACTCTACGATATTGTTTACATTGATAATAATGATAGTTTTGATGACATATTCCATAATGCTCAACTTTTTGAAGAAGCCATGGAACGAATAAATGGGATGAGAAATAGTATCCATGATAAAAACTATGTTATTGGAATAGGTATGGGTGGACTAGTCGCCCGTTATGCACTCAAGAATATGGAACAACAAGGAAAAGTTCATGATGTATGCAAATACATTTCAATTAATACTCCTCATAAGGGAGCTAATATACCTATTGGATTACAAGCATTAGTACGATACATTCAGAATCTCAAAATTGCCAAAACTTTTATAAAAGACATCGTTAAAAAAGTTAATGTTATAAGTGATCTATTAGGAGAAAAAGCAATTAAACAGATGTTAGTATATAGTATCAATAAAAATTATAATTATTTAAATGATCATGCTGTATTCATGCAAAAATATGAAGCAATGGGAATACCTATACAGTGCGAAAATATAGCTATATCTAATGGAAATTATATGGGAATTAATCTGGTAACAGCAGGAAGTCTTTTGTTTAAACTGAGTAACTATCCATCTCGTATTTTTGGATTTAAAAGTGAAATCTATTTTATTAAACAAAAGGAAAAGATCCAATTTTATTCTGCAGCAATAAAAGCATTAGGTATTAATTGGAGAAAAAAAGAATTGAATAGTACTAATGAGATGCTTGCTTTAGATAGTGCACCAGGAAGTATAGTCTCCTTAAATAATGTTATATCCGATATGGGAAAAGATCTAGAAAAAGCTTTTAAATTATCTAATTTCTGTTTTATTCCAACTGTCAGCGCTTTGGCTATTAATAACTGGGAAGACAAATTATTATCTGGCTTATATCTAAATTCAAAAGATTCTGGTTTTGACAGACTTTATGCTACTTCAAATAATAACGATTACACGATGTTAGAAACATGTTCTGATTTTTTAAGCCTAGAACTTGCACCTCAAATAAAGGGTGAAAATACCAATATCATTGGAGAAACAACTTTTACTATCTATAATGTTCCTGATATTACTCCAATTCCCGGATATATAGGAGTTGAATGGGAACTCTCTAATGAAAATTTCAAAATCACTTCAAAAAATGGAACAAATGTAACGATCTATCCTACACGACTCAATGAGTCCGCACAATTAACAGCCCATTTTCTATTAAATGGGAAAAGTATACCATTAACGAGCATATCTATTACTTCCGGAACACTCAAAATCATTGGAGACGGATTTATATCCGGTGAAGGAAATACTTATGAGGTAAATTTATTGCCTTTAGGCTCAACTGTAACATGGAATTATGCTCCGGGAATAAGTGTTAAATCACAAAATGGAAAATCCATAAAAATAACCGGATGTCAAATTTCAAACCCATGGCTAGAAGCAACAATTAATGCCGGTGGAATAAAAACAACTAAGCGGATAGATCTTAAAAATGAACAGTTACCAGAATCTATTCAGATAGAAGTGGATAAAATGGTATGGCATAGAACAGAATTAGGAGAGGATTGGTATCTATTACGCATAAAACATAATCCATGCAAAGAATCCGATGAAACTTATAAATGGAAAACCACAAGTTTATCATCAACAGGCAAGGCTGCCAAAATATATCGGTCTATGAATGATTTACATATATACAGAGATAGTGTTTTTATAAATCGACGTGATAGTATGCTAGATATTGATAATCTTCCACATTTTGGTTTTCGTTCAATAGACACTCCGATTATTCCTCCGGGAGAATGGGAATATGCTGCATGGTATTTACATGATTATAAACTAAAACATAATGAAATATTCATTGTCTTTGATAAAGAAAGTGCTAAAACAGACATATCCTGCGAATTACAATTATCATGCAAAACGCTGAAAGCAAACATTACATTACCGGTTTCAGAGGAGGTAAATTGCCTAAAGAAACTAGATTTAAAACAGGATTTTTATATTTATAAAACAGCATTTGAAATTAGTTATTTAATTCATGCAGACCATGATCCCTGCCAGGGAGAAGAAAACGAAACGTTTCAATGGAGCACAGCAAGTCTACTTCCGAGCGGAGCTGTTACCTTTTCCCATAAAGTACCGGGTTCCACCACTCCCAAAGCAAATAACAGTCCTGCTACAGATCCGAATTATCCAATTGTAAAACCCTGGTATTATGGCTCTACAATAGGACATAATGATGTAGTTGTCACTTTTAAAAGCATATTTAAAGGATATGGAGATGCAAAAATAAAATGCACATTGAAAACTGATTGCGGTGCTCTTTCTTCTGACATTGTCATACCATCTCCTTTTCCTCCGAAAGACTTCCAAATAGCCCCGAATCCCGCTGACGGATTTATCACTATTAAACCGAATAGAGAACTAGGAGTAAGTATGTATAGTAGAGCGGCCATTTTGCCTATTTCTGTAGTTCTTTACAATAATTATGGTATTGTATGCAAATTTGATGATGTTATTCCGAATCCTGAAATACAAATTAATACAACAGATATCCCAGATGGGAATTACTATTTAAATATACTTCAAGGAGAAGAAATTATTGAACAACAAATTATTTTCATCAAACATAATTAATTTCCTATTAAGTAAAAGGTAGAGTAAAATCTACCTTTTATTATAATGTGCAAATGAGTTTAAACTCAAAATATGCCTGGATATTTATGGTATTCTATCCCGCTTTTAAAAGAAATAACTAACTTTGCCAACAGTAAATCATCTCTTTTACAATAATGAATAAGATAACATCCGTATGCGTATACAGTGCTTCAAGCACTAAAATCGATTCTTGCTATTTTAAAGCTGCCGAGGGATTAGGAAAATTACTTGCTGACAGACATATCCGTCTTATAAACGGCGCAGGAAGTTTGGGATTGATGTGTACCATTATTGATGCCGTATTACAGAACGGAGGAGAGGCGACAGGAGTTATTCCGCATTTTATGATAGAACAAGACTGGCACCATAAAGGAATGACGAAGCTCGTTGAAGTAGAGTCTATGCATGAACGAAAACAACTAATGGCTCAATTATCGGATGGTATTATCGCACTCCCTGGGGGCTGCGGTACATTGGAAGAGTTATTGGAAATTATCACTTGGAAACAATTAGGGCTTTACTTGAAACCTATCGTTATCTTAAACATAAATAACTTCTTTAATCCATTATTGGAGATGTTGTCTAAAGCCGTTGAAGAAAACTTTATGCGATCGCAACATACCGACATCTGGAAAGTAGCCAACACTCCGGAAGAGGCCATAGATTTGCTCTATACCACCCCTCTATGGGACAAAGAAGTTCGTAAGTTCGCTGCTATATGACAAATAATGGTTTAACAACGGACACTCTAAATATACTACTCGATACCCAACAGGTAATCAAGCAAGTAGATACTCTAAAACTGTATTATACTGAACACTATGCAGCTTCTGATTCCACAAATCTGACCACAGGAAAAGGAGAGATACATCCCGGACTACAAGGAACTCAGATTCCTTATAGACTAAATGCAGATAATGGAGGCACTGCTTTATTGTTTCTCTGCTTTTTTCTTTCCGCATACGTATTGACTAACGGAAAAAGATTCCTCCTTCAGCAATTAAAAGATTTTCAGAATGTAAAAGAACGTGGTAATCTTTTTAATAATTCTACCGCTACGGATTTCAAATATAGAGTAATTCTCTTATTTCAGACGTCTGTACTCCTGGGTATCTGCTTTTTTGATTATTTTCATGATAGTATCCCCGAGTTATTAATAAGGGTTCCGTCTTATATTGTACTTGGCACCAATATATTGATTTGCGTTCTATATTATTTACTAAAATGGTTGATTTATTCTTTTTCCGGGTGGATATTCTTTGACAAAGCACGCACTACTATATGGTTAGAGGCTTATTCTACCATATTATACTACTTCGGCTTCACCCTTTTCCCGCTAGTTTTACTAATGGTCTATTTCGACTTATCAGCCTCAATTCTGCTTCCTTTAGAGCTTTTCTTTATAATTTTTGCTAAAATAATGATGTTTTATAAGTGGATAAAGCTTTTTTTCAACAATTTATATGGTCTTTTCTGTTTAATTGTGTACTTTTGTGCCCTCGAAATAATGCCTTGTTTCATATTGTTTCAAGCATTAATTCAAGTCAACAATTTATTGCTAATAAAACTTTAGGACATTGAAAATTAAGAAAGTACTTGTGTCGCAGCCAAAGCCTGCTTCAGAGAAGTCGCCTTATTACGACATAGCAGAGAAATATGGAGTAAAAATAGATTTTCGTCCCTTTATTAAGGTAGAAAGCTTGACTCCAAAAGAGTTCAGACAGCAGAAAGTATCTATTCTGGATCATAGTGCCGTAATCTTCACGTCACGTCATGCAATAGACCACTTCTTCCATCTGTGTAGCGAACTGCGCGTTACGATTCCTGAAACAATGAAGTATTTCTGCATTACGGAAACTGTCGCACTATACATCCAAAAATACGTGCAATACCGTAAACGCAAAATCTTTTTCGGAAATACCGGTAAATTTGATGACCTTATTCCGGCTATCGTAAAGCATAATACGGAAAAATATTTTGTTCCGATGTCTGATGTGCACAATGACGAAATAAAGAACCTGTTGAGTAAACATAAAATAAACCATACGGAAGCTGTCATGTACCGCACGGTAAGTAATGACTTCACTCCGGATGAAGAATTTGATTATGATATGCTGGTATTCTTCAGCCCTTCAGGAATTTCTTCTCTAATCAAGAATTTCCCAGATTTTAAGCAAAAGGATATCGCAATAGGTTGTTTCGGACCAACAACGGCAAAAGCAGTTCGCGATGCAGGTCTTCGTCTGGATTTGGAAGCTCCAACTGTAGATGCACCTTCCATGACAGCTGCCTTGGACATGTTTATTAAAGAAAGGAACAAGAAATAACAGATACTTATTTGTCTCTATAAAGATTGAAAGGACGAAGAATCTGCTTTTCACAACAGATCTTCGTCCTTTTCTTTTCAAAGACAAAAGAAACGAAACCATGATTACAGAAAAGAATACATTATGCAAGGAAGAACGGTTGAACAGTAAGAAATCTATTGAAATGCTGTTCTCGGGCAATGCAAAATCATTCTCAGCATTTCCCTTGCGTGTTGTATTTATGCCTGTAAATGCAGCCCAAAATATCCCGGCAGCTATTTTGATAAGCGTACCTAAAAAACGATTTAAACGTGCAGTAAAACGCAATCGCATAAAGAGGCAGATTCGTGAGGCCTACCGAAAAAACAAACACTGCTTGCTCCAACTGTTACAAGGACAACAAAATGGTCTGCTCATGGCATTTATCTTCATGGACAGCGAACTACATCCTTCTTCAGAGATTGAGAATAAACTCAAAGAATTATTAGACAGAATCAGGGAACGGATAAAGAGAACGGAATGAAAAAAATATTATCATATATATTACTGCTTCCGATTTATTTCTATAGGACCTGCATATCTCCTATTACTCCAGCTTCTTGCCGCTTCACTCCCACTTGTTCGCAATACGCCATTGAAGCCATTAAAAAACACGGTCCTTTAAAAGGATTATATCTTGCTATTCGACGAATACTCCGTTGTCATCCATGGGGAGGTTCCGGATATGACCCTGTACCTTAAGCTATGAATATACTTGATATACATACGCACCACAATAAGGCGGAAGCGATTATAAATTGCACTCCCAACACATTTCATCCAACTAACGGGTATTTCTATTCTGTCGGAATTCATCCATGGGATGTATCAAAAGATTATCAAAAAGAATGGAACTTATTACAAGAAATAACTGTAAACCCACAAGTAATTGCCATTGGAGAAGCCGGATTAGATAAACTAATTAATACGGATATCAAACTACAGCAGAAATTGTTCGAATTACAAATAAACTTATCAGAACAACTGAATAAACCCCTTATCATCCATGCCGTACGAACATCGAATGAACTTATCTTATTGAAAAAACGATTCAAGCCAGCTATGCCATGGATTATTCATGGCTTCAGAGGGAATAAGAATATTGCTACACAATTATTAGAATATGACTTTTATCTCTCTTTCGGAGAAAAATATCAAGCAGAAGCACTAACTGAAACTCCACTTAACCGCATGTTTATCGAAACAGATGAAAGCGGAATAGATATCCATACCCTTTACAATCAAGTAGCATATAACTTGTCCTTGCCTGAAAATCAGTTTATGAAGCAAATACAGCAAAACACAAAAGAAGTCTTTTTTAACCGATAAGAGTTTGCTCGTTCAAAGAAAGAGTCGTACTTTTGTATTTATAAACTTAAAATAATTAAATCATTCGATGAATTTTGTAGAAGAACTAAGATGGCGTGGAATGGTGCATGACATGATGCCCGGCACAGAAGAATTATTGGCAAAGGAACAGGTTACCGCTTATTTAGGCATTGACCCAACCGCCGATTCGTTGCACATTGGACACTTATGTGGTGTAATGATGTTACGACATTTTCAACGTTGCGGTCATAAGCCATTGGCTTTGGTAGGTGGTGCTACCGGTATGATTGGCGATCCTTCCGGCAAATCGGCTGAAAGAAACCTTTTGAATGAAGAGACGTTACGCCATAATCAGGAATGTATTAAGAAACAATTATCTAAGTTTCTGGATTTTGATTCTGACGCTTCTAATGCTGCCGAATTGGTGAATAACTATGACTGGATGAAAAACTTTAGTTTCCTTGATTTTGTCCGCGATATAGGTAAACATATCACTGTAAACTACATGATGGCAAAAGAATCCGTTAAGAAAAGACTAAACGGAGAAGCTCGTGACGGTTTATCATTCACGGAATTTACTTACCAGTTACTTCAAGGATATGACTTTCTGCACTTATACGAAACCAAAGGATGCAAATTACAAATGGGAGGTTCTGACCAGTGGGGTAATATTACTACGGGAACAGAATTGATTCGCCGTACAAATGGCGGAGAAGCATTTGCCCTGACATGCCCATTGATTACAAAAGCAGACGGTGGCAAGTTTGGGAAAACAGAATCCGGTAACGTTTGGTTAGATCCAAGATATACTTCTCCTTACAAATTCTATCAATTCTGGTTAAATGTAAGTGATGACGATGCCGCACGCTATATTAAGATATTCACTTCCTTGGCAAAGGACGAAATAGATGCTTTGACAAAAGAACACACGGAGGCACCACATTTACGTGTGCTCCAGAAACGCCTTGCAAAAGAAGTAACCATTATGGTACATTCCGAAGAAGACTATAATGCAGCAGTCGATGCATCCAACATCTTATTTGGAAATGCAACTTCTGATGCACTGAAGAAGCTGGACGAGGATACATTACTTGCCGTATTTGAAGGCGTTCCACAATTTGAAATAGACAGAGATGCCTTATCAGCAGGAATAAAAGCTGTAGACCTGTTTGTCGATAATGCCGCAATTTTTGCTTCAAAAGGTGAGATGCGTAAACTGGTTCAAGGTGGCGGCGTATCTTTAAATAAAGAAAAACTCGAAAGCTTTGATCAAGTAATTACAAACAACGACCTGTTGGATAATAAGTATTTATTAGTACAGAGAGGAAAGAAAAATTATTATCTGGTAATCGCTAAATAAAAAATATCATTAAATATTTGGAGATTTGGACGAAGACCACTATCTTTGCATCGCTTTTTAACAGAAAGCACAAAATAGTTTGTCCTATGGTGTAATGGTAGCACAACAGTTTTTGGTTCTGTTTGTCTAAGTTCGAATCTTGGTAGGACAACGATCATTCAGTCATTAAAAGATAAAAACCCTCTAAAACGGCTAATTTTAGAGGGTTTTTTCGTTCTTTGAAAATGGTAGCTGAAAAAAGTTTACTTAATTTCGGTGCCAAATTCGGTGACATTTCAATCCATTTTTAGATCTTTTTCATAGGCTCATAAACAAGTTCAAAATTATGAGTCAAAAAAAGAAAATGAACGTTCTGTTCTGGTTACGAAAGAGCAGAGCACAAAACGGAGCAAACGCACCGCTTTATTGTCGTATCACCATCAACGGACAAAGATACGATTTTCCACTCAATGTATCAATACGCTCTACGTCGTGGAATGCGAGTATACAAAAATCAATCGGGAAAACAGAACAAGACCGTGAAGCCAATCGTGCTATCGACAACGCACGAATTGCTATTGAAGAAGTTACCGCAAAAATTACAGAGAAGAATTACGAACTGAATACCGCCAACTTCCGTCTGATACACACTGCGCCAACTTGCCAATACAATACCATCAAGTTACTGTTCGAATACCACAACAATATAGAAGGAGACACTCTCCGAGAGAGTACATACAAAGGTTACAGAGTGACACTACGACACCTGCTCAACTTCATCCGGATTAAATACCACGTAGCAGATTACAATATTACATCCATCGACAAAACTTTCACAATGGAATTCTACGCCTATCTGAAAGGATATCGCAAAGAGGGAAAAATCAAGTGCCGAACCAATGCTGCACTAAAGCATATTCAAAGGTTTCACAAAGTCATGAACCTTGCCGAACGCAACGAATGGATAAACCGCAACCCTGTAATCCTCGAAGGAATCCATCAAACCAAAGTAAACAAAGGATTCCTCTCCGAAGAAGAACTGCAAGTTATCACACATACAATGCTACCAAGCCATTTAGCCGTTACGCGCGACATCTTCCTGTTTGCCGTCTATACCGGAATGTGCTATTGCGACATTCAAGAACTGACTAACGACAACATTACAAGAGGAATCGATGGAAATCAATGGCTGCAATACTACCGAAAAAAGACCAATCAACGAGTATCGCTACCATTACTCCAGCCAGCTGCACGCATCCTGATGCAATACGCTACGCATAAAGATACACATCAGCATCTACCAATTTTCCAAGTACCATGTAATCAAGTAATCAATCGTTCGTTAAAACAGATTGCTACTATTGCCAAAGTCAATAAAAAGATAACCTTCCACATGGCAAGGCATACCTTCGCTACTACCATCACGCTATGTAATCGAATACCGATCGAAACAGTAAGCAAGATGCTAGGACATGCCAAACTATCGACCACGCAAATATATGCCGAAGTGATTGATACCAAAATTATGGACGACATGGCAGCACTCAAAGAGCTATTCTCCAATAAATATTCCGATAATATCGACAAAAAAGCAAGTAATCAATAAACCAAAAAAACAAAGAATATGAGAAAGTTATCAATCGAAACTAATATCGCTAAAGCACAGGAATTAATACAAATCCACGAAAATGACGAATTTCTACGCTCCGAAGATGTGTGTCGGCTTTTCAAAATCAGCAACAGCACACTCAAGAACTATCGTACCGAAGGAATCATTCCATGCTACAAACTTGGCAAAACATACCTATACAAGCGTTTGGAAATAGAAGCCGTAATGCAAAAACTATAAGATCATGGCAAAAACAGGACTATCATATTATTCAAGTGAAACCGACCGTTTTCAGGATATTCGCTTGAAGCGTCTCAAGAAACAATACGGCTGTGAAGGTTACGCCGTATTCCAATACGTACAGAATGAAATCTTCCGTGTAGAAGGTTGTTATATCCGCTTCACCGATGACCAGGCATTCGATGTTGCCGAATATTGGGGTATCGATGAAGAGCGTGTACTCGAAATTATTAACTACTGTACAGAAATCGAATTATTCGATCGGATCATTTGGAAAACTAAACAGGTACTTACATCCGAATCGATTCAACAGAAGTATGCCGAAATATGCCGACGTGCAAAGAAGCGAACGTTAATACCCGAAGATATCAGCTTAATCAGCGAACAGGAAGCCCATGCGGTAGCAGCTTCGCCGCTCCCGCTTTTCGATAATACGGAAGAAGTAACTACGAAAACAGGAAAAGCCGTTTACAGTACGCCAAAGCTGGAACAAACGGGAAATCCCGCAGAAACCCGCAGAGTTCCGCAGAATTTCGCAGAAAATCGACACAAAGAAAAAGAAAAAAAAGAAAATCCCCCCTCTATCCCCCCAATGGGGACATTGGAGGAGGAAGTTTCACTTCGTTTAAAAAATATAGGGAAACAAGCTTTATCAGCTACATCTAACCCTGCTAATGTGCCGAAACGAAACACAGACGGCTTGATGTATCGTTTCCAACGGTTGAATATATCCGGCAGAGAAGCGGAGGAACTGCTAACAATCTCGAGAGGAGGCGAGATAGGGCATCCCATTTGGGAGTTATTGCAACAGGTAGACAACAGCAAAGGCAAAATTACAATGCCGGGACGTTTTCTACTTGCCAAACTAAAAGCCTGCTAACCAACAAGCTCAAAACCATGCAGGAAAACAAGCAAATTACCTACTATCCGCGAAAAATGCGGATAGGATGGTGCATAGCCCACACTATCAACGTGATGGGAATCAATGTGGAAGTATTCGGAACGAAGCATACAAGCTATCAGAAAGCATTTGCCGAAGCCGAAAAAATGAACCGACAACAGGATGTAAATCAGAAAAACAAATAAACCATGAGTACAGAAAAAGCCAGCACATTAACCCTACGCCTCACTGCAGAGGAAGCGGAAGCCCTTGAGCAGTTGAAGCGGATCACCGGAAAGCGAACCGGGAGCGAAGCAATAAAATACATCGTGAAGGAATATCCCCGATTCGTAAGCAATTACAAGCAGCAAGCCGATAAACACAGGGATGTCGAACAAAAATACGATCGGCTATGTCACAAAGTGGACCGCTATTTCTCCGCATTGGATGATCTGCAGGCGGAAAGCCTGAAACAATGACGGGAAGTTTAAAGATGATAGCGAGTTCTTCCGGAAGATGCGGCTGCCGGCAAGAGAAATGATAGCGGAATGTTGAACCAGGCACGATCGATCAGGTAATGGATGATAGCAAATCTTTTACCTTGGTTTGAAGCTCCGGAAGAAACGAGATAGCAAACCATTGTTCCCGGCTGAATTGGCCAAGTGAAAGATGATAGCAAAATGTTCCATCAGGAAGCCGATGAGGTGAAGATCCGGAGCTGCTTATGATAGCAACCAAACAAAAGGAATGCCCGCTCGCTTTGCTCGCTACGACAGTGGTGTTTATTCCGTGTCGGCAGTCGGAAGCCGCGCCCCTATGGGGCAAATGTGCGGCAACCGCCAGCCCACACTGCATTAGCGGGGTATCATATCAGCAGTTATACCGTTAGTGGGGTTTCTTCATTCATTGTGCGGTTACGCACCATGCAGGCGGGAAGCCGCGCCCTGATAGGGCAAATATGCGGCAACCCGTCAGCATTCCGGCAGAAGCAAAGAGGCATCCGTTCATCCCGAAGTGTGGAAAGTATCGCTTACCATCAAGCATTCTGCATGGTATTGCGTTAGTAAGGAGCAAAGGCATTCGTTCACCTCTCCTCATTATGCTACGGTTACCCATCACGGTTAGCAAGGTGCTCGTCTTACGGTGCTCGTGCAGCGTCCTTAGTAAGGCGGTCAATCTTTAGCAGGGTTTGGCTCATACAGTTGTGGGCTTTGTTACTTTTAGCTCCCCTAGCCCTGTGCTCCGCGCTCGCTTCCGGTAGCGGGCGCACATTGTTTTTTGCGCGGGGCAGCGGTTGCGCCCGCTCCCTCCCTTTATTGCTTTTCCGCCCGTGGGCGGGGGTGCGCCCCGCGCATTTCTCCCCCCGCCTCCCCGCGGGCGGTCTTGCAGGGGTCAAGCCCCTGCGCTTTTCTGAGGGCTGTGCCTTTCCCTGCCGGATGAATCCCCACTGAATACGACAATAGTTTCGCCCCATGCTTTCCCTAACGGTGTGTATTCCTTGTGCTATCCCTTTTACGTTCGCTTCGCTCTCTTTACCGGATGGGCTGCGCCCACCGTCCCGCCTACGGGGCTTCGCCCCTGCGCCGGACATACTTCGGTCGCTCCGCTCCCTCGTTTTCTCCTCCGCTTCGCGAACAAACACACATAACTATACCAACATCCGTAAATATGCCTGTATCTCCCTGATTAGACGTACATTTGTATAACAATAACCAATACCAAGCCCCTAATATGGCAAATCGTATGCCACAGCATCTCAATACGGAAGATATCGCCGAAAGAATCGCTCACCGCACTGCCTTTTCACCTGCCGATGTAATCGGAGTACTCTACGCCCTGACTGACGCCATCGCCACAGAAGCACAAGAAGGTAATATTATCAATCTGCAACCTCTCGGACGCTTTGCCACAAGTAAACGAAAAGAAATTGTCCTGACCTACACACCAGGACAACGCATTAAAACAAAACTTATCTAAACCATATCTATTATTATGCATCAAACCCTTACACCTCGCAGTTATGGAGTTAAAGAACTAGCTTCTATTTATTTCCCGAACATCGCTCCGGCTTCCGCCTCTATCCGGCTGAAAAGATGGATTCGTACCACTCCCGCCCTGCTCACGGCATTGGCTGAAACCAATTACCGACTAAGTTCCCGCATTCTGACGCCTAGACAGGTGGAAATCATTTGCACGGAATTCGGACAACCTTAACCCAAAAACAGAGAATCATGCTCACACGAAAAATCAATCTCATCGTGATACATTGCACCGCTTCGCGCTGCACTTCCACGCTTACGCCTCAACAACTTGAAAGAATGCATCTCGCTAATGGATGGAGCGGTTGTGGCTATCATTACTACATTACCCGTGACGGACGCATACATCCCATGCGCCCCATCTCGGCAGTAGGCGCACACGCCAAAGGCTACAATACCAATTCCATTGGCGTCGCCTACGAAGGTGGCCTGGATGCCAACGGCAAACCCGCCGACACCCGTACCCCGATGCAAATACTTTCACTCCGGATGCTGCTGCAAGCATTGGTGCGGACCTTTCCCGGTACCCGCATTTGCGGACATCGAGACCTCAGTCCGGATTTGAACGGGAACGGCATCATAGAACCGTCCGAGTATATAAAAATGTGTCCCTGCTTCAATGCTGCAGAGGAATACAAATTGCTTATCCGTGAACAATAATACATAACCCGCCACACCTGTACCGTTTCCCGTTTATCGCTCACAGCTCGGCAGGAAAGCAATATCTTCGCCCACGAATCAATAAAAGCATATCACCATGAAAACGCTGAAAGTAATCTGGAAAATCTTTAAAATCGTGTGGAAAGTTGTAGCGTTCATCCTGAACAACAAAAACCTGAAAGAACTAGGCGAGGACATTGCCCATCTATGGAAAGGTACTACCACAGGAAAATAACGATTCAGAGCCTCCCACCTAGCAGTGAGGAGGCTTTTTTCATGCAAATAAACTACCATAACCGCACATAATAACGCACATCCGTATCAATCCCGACCAATCCCGAACCGCTCTCGCACGTATGCGTACATTTGTTACTATAATTAAGATCAATATATAACCCTAACACCTCAAACAATGGCAGTACCTTTTTCAGTATCAGCTAGAAAAAATCCGTTGAAACCGGATGAATCTCCACGTTATTACGCAACCGCACAAGCTAGCGGAGAAATCACTTTCAAAGAAATATGTGCACGTATCGCAGATCGTTGTACCGTAACAGCATCCGATGCAAAGGCAACTCTCGATGCTCTTGTAACAATCATGAAGGAAGCCCTTGGCAATGGTCAGATTGTCCGCTTCAACGACCTGGGAAGTTTCCGCATGACCTTGAAAACAGGTCGCCCGACTGACAAAGCGGAAGATTTCCTTTCAAATGTGAATATCGACGGTGCGAAAATCATTTTCAGACCGGAAATGGATTTGAAACGCCACACAAAGACGTTCACTTATCAGAAAGTTTCCTCACTTCCAAAGAAAGAAAAAAAGGAAGAAGTAAAAGGATAAGTCCTAAAACCTCCTTAGAAACACCTAAAAGGCGTCCGTATAGATTTAAAATCTGTGCGGACGTCTTTTTTTTGTGTCTATAAAAGTCGGAAACCGTGACCGCACATCTTTTTGGCAGATGAAAAAACAGGGTGAACTATACCTAAATGCACCTAATTACGGATAAATTGAAGCCATATCAGTAAGATACACACCGGAGAGAAATTATAAAAAGCGTATCCAACCATACATATGTATCGATTGAAAATTTAATATCACATTCGCCTGAAGGTTTTTCCTCTTTTCTTCTACAAAGATATGTCAGCCCCGTTCATCAGAAAAGGACTGCTACGCTATTTATTAAAAAAATCATCCTGTGCTCGCTTCGCTCGTGCGGTATTTTTCTAATAAATTCCTTTTCAGCTGCCCGTGTCCGCCATAAGTGGAGTATAAGAAAAAAGGAAAAAAAATATTATGTTGCTATCAGAAATCGTTGCCGGCAAGATCTTCCTGGAAAGGAAATGCTATCAGAAAAAGTAGATATCACGAACTCGAGCTACGGATCCAATGGGAAGAAAGATAGCAAATTCAATACATTATTCATTTTCATTAAGGTCGCCATCCACATTTGTTCCATTATCCCAACCATCAGGATATACAAAGTCGAAGCCATCATTTGATGTATTTGTTGTGTCGTTTACGACAGGAAGTTCTGTTTTCTCATCAGGAGTAGGAATTTCATTTGTGCATGCTATGGCAATGAAAGGGAGTAGAAAAAGTAACTTTTGCATTTGTTCGTTTTTAAAAGGTTTATGGATTCTTCACAAACCCTCAAAAAAGAATTTGCATACAAAAGTACAATATTTATCCGTATTTGTCTGTATTATTAAAAATAAAGTCTACCTTTGACCGCGAAAACAAAGCGTATCTATGGAATTATCTTTAGAGAAGAAATTTCTATAAAGGTGGAAATAGAGGTGGATTGAGCAATTGACATTTAGCGTAAACTCTGTGTTTATCGTCTATTAGATAGAAAAATAGTTGTTCTTGGTAGGACAACAACCAATTTAGAAAAGCCCTAAGAAACAATATCTTAGGGTTTTCTTGTTTTCAGAGAATCCAGTTTAATGCTTCTCTACAATCCCTTGTTATACTATTATAATATTCTTATTAAACTCATTTATTCCATGATTATATATGGCATTGTGGCACTTACAATGCGCAGAGCTTTGCTAAGATTGGTCTTGCAACACTCTACCAGTACCATCGAATGCCGCACAGTACCAAAAGTGAATAACATTACTCCATGATATAATTCAGACTCGGAACACTAATTACACAGATTTTCTAGTTTAATCCGCGTAATTAATATTCCGAGTCCAATTAAAAAACAGAAGGCTTTTTCAAACAACCTGTTTCCAATCATTAGAATTATAAACCGAATTCTTTTTTAATCAGGTCAACGTAATCTAACTTTTCCCAAGTAAAAAGCTCTACTTCCACAGTTTTTGATTCCTGATAACGGGAAGTATAAGTTTTGGTCACTGTCTGCGGAATACGTCCCATGTGTCCGTAGGCTGCTGTTTCAAGATATATCGGATTACGTAGCTTCAGACGTTCTTCAATAGCTTTTGGACGAAGGTCAAATAGCTTCTCTATTACTTTGGCTATTTCACCGTCACTCATATTTACATGACTACGTCCGTAAGTATTAACATAGATATTAATAGGACGTGCAACACCAATAGCATAAGAAACCTGTACCAGCATCTCATCAGCTACACCCGCTGCTACCATATTTTTAGCAATATGACGCGCTGCATAAGCTGCACTACGGTCTACCTTACTAGGATCTTTTCCAGAAAAAGCGCCACCACCATGCGCACCCTTACCGCCGTAGGTGTCTACGATGATTTTGCGCCCTGTCAATCCGGTATCTCCGTGAGGACCACCAATAACGAATTTTCCGGTTGGGTTCACATGATAGATAATTTTATCATTGAATAATGCCAATACATCCTGGTTATGAATTTCTGCAATAACACGCGGCATTAATATCTCAATCACATCTTTTCGTATCTGTGCCAACATTTCTTCATCAGCCTTCCGTTGTGCTGCTTCGGAATTATTTGAGGGTTGGATAAACTCGTCATGCTGTGTGGAAACAACGATAGTATCGATACGTACCGGTTTGTTATTGTCGTCATATTCAATCGTTACCTGACTTTTTGCATCCGGGCGGAGATAAGTCATGACTCTACCCTCACGACGGATTTCAGCAAGTACTAATAGTATTTTATGTGCCAGATCGAGTGATAGCGGCATATAATTTTCAGTTTCGTTAGTAGCGTAGCCAAACATCATACCTTGATCTCCTGCACCCTGATCCATCGGGTTTTCACGTTCTACGCCACGATTGATGTCCGCACTCTGCTCATGGATAGCAGAGAATACACCGCACGAGTTACCTTCGAACATATAATCGCTCTTGTTGTAACCTATTTTATTGATTACCTCGCGTGCGATAAGTTGAAGATCAACATACGCTTTTGTTTTTACTTCACCCGCAAGTACTACTTGTCCGGTAGTAACTAAGGTTTCGCAAGCTACTTTAGAACTGGGGTCGAATGCCAACAGTTTGTCAAGCACAGCGTCCGATATTTGATCGGCCACTTTGTCGGGGTGTCCTTCTGACACCGATTCGGATGTGAATAAGTATCCCATTTTAATTGAGAATTAAAAAATTAATAAATTAAAACCAAATGGGGAAACATAGGTGTAAGCTGAAATGCACAATAAGAAGTTGTCATTTTAGCATTTTTTATTGTGGTTGCAAGCTACCCAAATCTTTCCACACTTTTTCGTATTGCAAAGGTAGCTATTATTCGGAAATGATGGTTGCGTTTATCGGACTTTAACATATAGAAGCAGTTATGGATGTTCGTTGGCCACGAGCTCATCAAACAGTTCTTTCATCGTTCTCCCTAGCGTGGGATGTTTGAGTTGCGGTGCTATTTCCGCTAAAGGTTCCATAACAAAGCGTCTTTCTGTCATTAAAGGATGAGGCAGTGTTAATCTTTCGGATTCGATTTTCAAATTATCATATAGAAGTAAGTCAATATCGATTAAACGATCGGCATAGACTCCATTGACCGATTTTTGATTGCGGCCGATTTTTTTTTCGATCAGTTGGGTTTCTTCCAATATTTGAAACGGGAACAGATTCGTTTCTATACAACATACTGCATTGAAAAATGAATTTACGGAATCAAACCCCCATGGCTCTGTAATATAAAAAGCGGAAAGGGAAATGATTTCCCCTATCCGCTCTTCCAATTTTTCTGCGGTTAGGCGCAAGTTTTCTTCTTTGTTGCCAAGATTCGTTCCCAAACCCAAGTAAACTTTTGCCATAACAGTTATTTTTATTAATCTAAAATCAACATGGCATCTCCGTAGGTTCCGAAGCGATAATCTTCCTTCAATGCTACGTGATATGCTTCCATAACTTGTTCATAGCCACCGAAAGCAGCAACAAGCATTAATAAAGTAGACAAAGGCAGATGGAAATTTGTAACCATACTGTTTGCCACAGTAAAATCATAAGGAGGAAAAATGAATTTGTTAGTCCATCCTTCAAACTCTTTCAGGTGTCCGTCAGTGCTTACCGCCGTTTCAATGGCACGCATAACAGTTGTACCTACAGCACATACACTCTTATTTAAATCCTTGGCACGGTTCACCGTATTGACTGCCTGTGTATTGACAAACATTTGTTCCGAGTCCATTTTATGTTTCGTCAAGTCTTCAACATCTATTTCGCGGAAGTTACCAAGTCCGGCATGCATCGTAATAAATGCAAAATCAATACCTTTGATTTCCATTCTTTTCATCAATTCGCGACTGAAGTGTAATCCGGCAGTCGGTGCAGTGACAGCACCTTCATTCTTTGCAAAAATGGTTTGAAACCGCTCTGTATCATCAGGCTCAACTGCACGATTGATAAAACTAGGTAGAGGAGCTTCTCCTAATGCATAAAGAGCTTTTTTGAATTCATCATGGGGACCGTCATAAAGAAAACGAAGCGTACGACCGCGTGAGGTGGTATTATCAATAACTTCTGCTACCATAGAATCATCTTCACCAAAATAGAGTTTATTCCCTATTCTTATTTTACGGGCAGGATCGACAAGTACATCCCATAAACGAAGATCTTCGTTTAGCTCACGTAGAAGAAATACCTCAATGCGTGCACCGGTTTTTTCCTTGTTTCCATAAAGACGTGCAGGAAATACTTTCGTATCATTGAAAATAAACACATCTTTATCATCGAAATAATTCAAAATATCCTTAAATACTTTATGCTCTATTTGTCCGGTCTTTCTGTGAAGCACCATCATGCGCGATTCATCTCTGTACTTTGTCGGGTGCAAAGCAATCTTCTCTTCCGGTAATTTAAATTTAAATTGCGATAGCTTCATAATCTCTATATCTTTTATTCGTTAATTTTCTATTTCAATCTCTTGTTGTTCCAGCCATGCCTCAAAGTTCTCCACATCCATGCATTTGTCCAGTGTTACATTTCCGACCCTAGTCCGAACCAATCCTATTAAATGTGCCCCACTATTCAAAGCTTCACCGATATCGCGCGCTAAAGCCCGTATATAGGTTCCTTTGCTACATACTACTCGTATCTTTATTATAGGCAGCTCGCATGACAACAGTTCAATCTCATCTATAACCAAAGTTTTCGGTTTCAGTTCAACATCCTGTCCTGCCCGCGCCAAATCATATGCCCTTTTCCCATCTATCTTACAAGCCGAAAAAACAGGTGGTATCTGTTCGATACTTCCGATAAAATCTTGCAATGTTTTTTCTACCATTTCACGGGTAATATGCTCCGTGGGATAAGTTGCATCTATTTCTTTTTCCAAATCATAAGAAGGTGTTGTAGCTCCCAAACGTATCGTCGCAATATACTCCTTTGTATGATATTGAAATTCTTCAATCCTTTTAGTTGCTTTACCGGTGCAAATAATCATAACTCCGGTAGCCAGCGGATCAAGCGTCCCGGCATGTCCGACTTTTATTTTCTTTACTTTGATCTTCCTTGAAATATGATAACGTACTTTCGCTACCAATGCAAAGGAAGTCCATTTCAAGGGTTTATTAAAATATAATACTTCGCCTTCTTTAAAGTTCATATTATATTAGTTCATTAGTGTACATACAATCGTAACAGCTCCTACTATCGCGCAATAAATAGCGAAATAGATCAACTTTCCTTTCTTCACGATATTTATCATCCATTTGCAAGCAAGACAGCCGGATATGAAAGCCGCGAGAAAACCTACTATCAGTGAAAGAGTAGGGATGTCTCCTGCCACATCTTCTCCTTTTATCATTTTCATCCCATCCAATAAAGCCTCACCCAATATCGGAGGTATAACCATAAGGAAAGAGAATTGAGCCAGTTTTGCCTTATTATCTCCTAACAATAACCCGGTTGCAATAGTGCTCCCTGAACGCGAAAGTCCCGGTAATACGGCACAAGCTTGTGCCAAACCGATAATGAAAGCGTCTTTCATGGATATATTCTCTTTTTGACGCGGTTTGACATAATAGGAGAATGTCAGTAATAAAGCTGTCAGCAACAACATACAGCCCACAATTAATAACCCGGAACCAAATATTTCTTCTACTTTATCTTTAAAAAATACACCGACAATACCGATTGGGATCATAGAAATCAAGATATTGATCACATAACGAGTTTCACTGTTCATCTTAAACTTGAATAACCCTTTGAATATCCAGTCTATTTCTTTCCATAAGATTACCAATGTACTGAATACGGTTGCAACATGAACAACTATCGTGAAAGCAAGATTCTCTTCTCCCTCTATGCCGAATAAAGCCGAACCGATAGCTAAATGACCACTACTACTGACGGGCAGGTATTCGGTCAGTCCCTGTATCAATCCGAGTATTAATGCTTCAAACCAACTCATCCTTCTCTTCTCCTTTCAATTTAGGTTTCCTTAAAATTGCATAAATCATGAAGATAAAACCGAAGAAACAAACAACCGGAGCAACTTTAATCCTACGAACACTAAAAATATCAGGTTCGAAAGTGGTTTCCGTACTGCCCGGCCCGGTCATTAATATGAAACCCAAAATGACGATACACATTCCTACTGCAAGCAGAATGAAGTTAGTCTTGTCGAAAGCAAATTTCTTTTTATCCATATCTGATTATTAAATTATTAGCGTATTTATATATAATATAATGTGCTGGCTTTCATTCTCAAATATTTGTTGATGGAAGCATAAGCACAAAGGAACGTTATTATTATACCGAATAAAAGCACAGATGCTGAAACAATGAGCATTACTTCCGGGGTAATTATACGTATCAGTTCCGGTTCGTAAGTCACAAGCGTATAGGCTGTTCCCATTAATATTCCGTCAGCCATAAGTCCGGCAATGATACCACTCCAAATGTTTCTTCTTAAGAATGGACGGCGAATAAAACCCCAGTTTGCTCCTACAAGTTTCATCGTATGGATGAGGAAGCGTTTGGAGTAAATGGCCAATCTTATCGTATTGTTTATCAACGCAAAAGAAATAAGCGTAAGTAATCCCGCAAGGGAGAGCAATACGATACTTATCTTCTTTATATTGTCATTTACAGCATCCATTAACTCTTGAGGGTATTTTACTTCAAGTATATTGGAATTCTTTTTCAGCTTCTTTTCTATCTTGGCAATGCTGTCTGAATTAGCGTAGTCTGAATTAAGTTTTATCTCAATTGATGCAGTGAACGGGTTATAGCCTAGGAATTCTTTCGGATCTGTGCCCATTGCTTCCGTTTGTTCTTTCAATGCCTGTTTTTTAGATATATAAGTAGTTGCTTTCACAAAAGGCTCGTCATTGAGCTTCTTTTGATATTGAAGAATGGCTGATTCATGCATATCATCGCTTATAAGAAGTGAAAAGCTGATGTTCTCCTTTACGTAAATAGACAGATTGTTGGCAGAAAGAACAAAAAACACCACTAATCCCAGAAGTAACAAGACAAGCATAGTGCTGATTGTTGAAGTAACAAACTGCATATCAATAAATGAACTTGAATGTTTCTTTTCTTTCCCCATTATTTTTTCTTTCTAAATACATAAATCATAGAACTGCTTCTTTCTTTTTTTGCCAAAGCATGAAACCAAGCAATTGTACCCACATACATACCTTTGATAAAAGGCAGTGCACTCTTTTTATATTTTTCGCTTAACATTGAAACATAGAAAGCATCAAAAGGCATCGGATGTTGAGCTGCTAAAATAAAGTTATGCTTTGCTCCGAATGTCTGTATAGTGCTGGGTGTAAAATGCCAAAGATGCCTTGGAACATCGTAGGCTGCCCAATATTCCTGATACTTTTCAGCATCATAAGAAGTGCAGTTAGGAACAGCAACGACCAATATCCCGTTATCATCCAACAATTTATACAATAATTCCCATGTTTCATTCAAGTGCTCCAAATGCTCCATGACATGCCATAATGTTATTGTATCGAATGATTTATCAGGCAAATCCTTTAGTTTGGATTCGTCATAGACATTCAAATTGAAATGTTCTTTTGCGAAAGTCCTGGCTTGTGGGCTTTTTTCAATAGCAGTGACGTCCCAACCTTTTTCTTTCATGGTATGGGAGAAATAACCTGTTCCCGTACCAATGTCTAGTAAACTTCCGGTCTTTTTCCCTAGCAAATGTAAGATTAACCGGGCTTTACGATTCAACATTCGTTTGCGAACCAAATGGTATAGGCTGTTTATCACTCCTTTTTTTGTATCACTATGAGATATATAATCGGGAGTTTCATAGTAACGGCCGATTTCTGTTTCTAAAGGAAAGTCTTGGGTAAATTGAAATCCACAATCTTCGCAACGGAGCAAATCGAAATGTTCGCCGGAAGCATAATGATCTACACATGTCATTGTGTATTTCAAATGGTTGCCTCCACAGAGTGGACAGGCATGTATGTTGAGTTTGCTCATTATTCAGTCACAATCTTTTAATTCCCCGATACCAATAAGATAGACTACACCCTAATTTGGTGCAAATTAACAAATAAAATGTGACGTAAATCTATTTCTTTAAGGTCTTTTAATATAATAAGGTGGAAGAGAATTGGCTTAAACCAATTCTCCTTTTAATGTCGCTGAGCTGGCATCTGTTATTTTAACCTGTACAAAATCTCCTATTCTATGATTCCCACGGTCGAATACGACGACTTTGTTTTGTTCGGTACGACCGAACAATTGTTCTCGAGAACGTTTTGATACACCTTCTACAAGTACCTCAAACTCTTTACCGATACAACGCTGGTTACTTTCAGCAGAAAGTTGATTTTGAAGTTCTATAATTTCGTTTAAACGTTGGATTTTTATTTCTTCTGAAATATTATCTTCCAGATGTTTGGAGGCATAAGTGCCGGGACGTTCGGAATATTTAAACATAAAAGCGGAATCATAAGCACACTCTCGCATCAATGATAATGAGAGCTGATGATCCTCTTCTGTCTCAGAATGGAAACCTGAAAAAATATCTGTGCTCAATCCGCAATCAGGAATAATTTTACGGATGGCAGCAACTCTATCCAAGTACCATTCACGGGTATACTTGCGATTCATTAGTTTTAATATCCGCGAGCTTCCGCTTTGAACGGGAAGGTGAATATGTTTACAAACATTAGGCATCTCGGCAATAACTTGCAGTGTTTCGTCACTCATATCTTTCGGGTGGGAAGTTGTGAACCGGATTCTTACACCCGGAGCTGCTTTTGCCACAATTCGGAGCAACATAGGGAAAGTAATGATCTCCCCTTCTTTTTCAAACCGGTAAGAATTGACATTCTGCCCCAATAAGGTGATTTCTTTGTAACCTTTGGCTATTAAGTCCCCTACTTCATTCAAGATACTATCGACATCACGGCTTCTTTCTCTTCCACGAGTATAAGGAACAATACAATAGGTACAAAAATTATTGCATCCACGCATGATTGAGACAAAACCGGATATATGATTTCCACAGATGCGTGAGGGTATCACATCTTTATAGGTTTCTGTCGTAGAGAGTTCAACATTGATTGCTTTTTCGCCTGTCTCTACGGTTGCAATCAAGTCAGGTAGGGTTAAATAAGAGTCAGGTCCTACTACAAGATCCACATGATGGTTCTCTATTAAATCATTCTTTACTCGTTCTGCCATACAGCCCAACACGCCTACAATCAGATGCTTTCTTTTCTTCTTCAGGGAATAGAAGAATTCCAACCGATTTAAGATTTTTTGTTCTGCATTGTCGCGTATGGAACATGTATTCATGAACACGGCATCCGCCTCTTCAATTGTGTCGCATACAGAATATCCTGCCATCTGCATGATGGAGGCGATTACTTCACTGTCGGCTACGTTCATTTGGCAACCATACGTTTCAATAAACAATTTTCTGTTATCTGCAGTTGCGGATTTAAAGTCCGCTTCCGTTAAATTTGTCATTTTGTTATTTCTTTAAATATTGCGACGCAAAGATAACTCTAATCCGCTAAATACTTGTAAAATGATAGGAAAAAAGCAATTAATGTTACAGATTAAAAGTTTTAATATATAATTAATGTTAAAGGAACGAACATTTATTGCTAATATATTTGCATGGTTTAGATTAATTTTACAAATTTGCCACATGAAAGAAACATTAGATTTTTTCATAGTTAAGGTTTAGGTTAAAAAAACAAAGGGGAGCTGTGAAGCTGCCCTTTTTTCGTGTCGTTTTTTTTGGTATCTTTCAGATTAAGTAATACCTTTGGCAAACATTTATGAATGAAAACATGGAAAACTTACAAGCGTATATATTTATTGCCATAATTGTTATTATCACAATTTTCAATGTGATAAAAGAAGCCAGGAAAAAGCTTGAAAAGGATAAAAAGCCTGTAATATTACCTCAAAAAGAAAAACAATTGGCAGAAATGGGAGATTCCAATGAATGGGAAAAGTGGTTCGAACAAGACGATGTCATGGAAGAGTCTGAAACCGAAAACATTCCTGTTACGCCTATACTCAAGAAAGATCCTTATGTAAGAATTCCTCAGGAAAATCAATCCGACAAACAAATAAACAAAGAATCTTGTAGACATTTGAGTGACCCTAAAGTGAAACTCCATTCAAAAGAAGAGGTTCGTCGGGCTATTATCTATTCGGAAATTATAAAAAGAAAATATTAAAATAACTAACTTTGAAATACTATTGAAATTATGTCCTTAAAGTTTATTACAGCAGAAGAAGCCGCCGGCTTAGTTAATCATGGCGACAATATCGGTATCAGCGGATTTACTCCCGCAGGAACAGCAAAAGCCGTAACGGCTGCATTAGCCAAAAAAGCAGAGGAAGAGCACCTGAAAGGTAACCCTTTCCAAATTGGAATTTTCACCGGTGCTTCTACCGGAGAATCTTGTGACGGAGTTTTATCAAGGGCAAAAGCGATTCGTTATCGTGCACCTTACACGACTAACGCTGACTTCCGTAAGGCAGTTAATAATGGTGAAATCGCTTATAATGATATCCATTTGTCACAGATGGCACAAGAAGTGCGTTACGGTTTCATGGGAAAAGTAAAGCTGGCTATTATCGAGGCGTGTGAGGTGACTCCGGATGGAAAAATTTATTTAACAGCAGCAGGGGGTATCGCTCCTACAGTTGCTCGTTTGGCTGATAAGGTTGTAGTGGAACTGAATGCTGCCCACAGCAAGAATATGATGGGTATGCATGATGTATACGAACCGCTTGATCCTCCTTACAGACGTGAAATTCCTATTTTTAAAGCAAATGATCGTATCGGACAACCTTATATACAGATTGATCCGGCAAAGATTGTCGGTGTAATAGAAACAAATATGCCGGATGAAGCCCGTTCATTTACAGCTCCGGATCCTGTTACCGACCTGATCGGTCAGAATGTAGCTGATTTCCTTGCTGCTGATATGAAACGCGGGATTATCCCTTCTACTTTTTTACCCTTACAATCCGGGGTTGGAAACATTGCCAATGCTGTACTTGGCGCATTGGGGCGTGATAAAACGATTCCTGCCTTTGAAATGTACACAGAAGTTATTCAGGACGCAGTTATCGGCTTAATGCGTCAGGGACGTGTAAAATTCGGTAGCACTTGTTCACTGACAGTTACCAATGATTGTTTAAAGAGCATTTATGATGATATGGATTTCTTCCGTGATAAATTTATCATCCGTCCGTCCGAGATATCTAATAGCCCGGAAATTGTTCGTCGTTTAGGAGTAATCTCCATGAACACGGCTATTGAAGCTGATATTTATGGTAATATCAACTCTACCCATATCAGTGGAACGAAGATGATGAATGGTATCGGTGGTTCCGGTGATTTTACACGTAACGCCTACATTTCAATCTTTACTTGCCCATCTGTAGCTAAAGAAGGCAAGATCAGTGCAATTGTTCCGATGGTTTCTCATATGGATCATAGTGAACATTCCGTTAATATTCTTATAACTGAACAAGGTATTGCAGATCTTCGCGGAAAGAGCCCGGTAGAACGTGCTAAAGCCATCATAGAAAACTGTGCTCATCCTGATTATAAGAATATTCTTTGGGATTATGTGCACATGTCATCAAAAGGACATACTCCACATTGTATGTCTGCTGCACTTGCGATGCATGATACACTGAATAAAAAAGGAGATATGAGACTTGTAAACTGGTCTGACTACAAATAAGAACTTTTTTATCTCAATTTTACAACGATACGGTTGAGCGGTCACGAACATTCGTTACCACTCAACCGTATCTTTTATTTATAGTCATCCACGTAGCCTATAATAATCTCTTCTTATTGGTAGGTGACACCTGTTATTCAGCATACGGTCGATTGTCCGCAAACGATAGGAGTTTGTAAACAAAGGACCGTACCTTTGTTTTCAATCGACCGTATGTTTGTTTTCAAACGTCCCGATGTTTTTTTCAATCAACCC
>ENA-USUG01000228-USUG01000228.1-human-gut-metagenome-genome-assembly--contig:-NODE-228-length-88931-cov-32.918034_pt1 | contig 88931 bp, 73 predicted proteins | sample MGYA00250059_ERZ773394 | MGnify/ENA primary metagenome ERZ773394 (study PRJEB29103, sample SAMN06111957) | human gut metagenome | biome: human gut; feature: ankylosing spondylitis patient; material... | reverse complement strand
AAACGCTGAAAGCATCTAAGCGTGAAGCCGACCCAAAGATAAGATATCCCACTGATTTGATCAGGTAAGATCCCTTGTAGACTACGAGGTTGATAGGCACGATGTGTAAGTGGAGTGATCCATTCAGCAAGTGTGTACTAATAGATCGAGGGCTTGACCACAATTCGCTTGAATTCTCAAGTCAATGACAAAATGTGAGCAGTGATTATTCAGTTTTGAAGGCACGTCCTTCAAGAAACACTGGACAAAGTAGAACAGAAATGTTATACTGAACCAGTCATATTGGTCGGTGACGATGACGGTGAGGTTCCACCTGTTCCCATTCCGAACACAGAAGTTAAGCTCACTCGTGCCCAAGATAGTTCGCTGGAAACGGCGCGTGAAAATAGGTAGTCGCCGACTTACATGAAACCCCTGAGGAATAAATTCCTTGGGGGTTTTTTGTTTTTGTACGGTACTTTCTTTCACTGGCAAAGAAATTTCCAAAAGTTTCTATTTCTGCTTAATTCTCTCATACAGCGTGCTATCATAAGATTGGAAACGCTTTTGGGAGAAACGCGTTCCCATGCAAAAAACAGTTGACAAAGGATCGGCCTGCTGTTTGACCACCACTTTTCAATCATGTGAGCATGAACTGGAAAGGAGCAGAAGAAAAATGACAAACAAGAAATTCAAGTTGGCAGCAATGTCGCTGGCCACTGCGGTTGCCGTGAGCACGGTTGGCCCCAGTGCTTCTGCGGTGACGTATTATCTGGGCGATGGCAGTGTAACTGTTGATCAGGATGGTAATGGCGCGTTCAGTTATCAGGTTAAAGAAGGCGAGTCTGCTGACGGTAGTGACTCGAACCGCACCTACGTCAATGAGGATAAAGAGGATAATGGTGTGATCAACGTCAGGGACGGCAACGCGCCAGAAGAAGTCCCGCCAACCACTGATACCTCCAACAATGGCACAGAGGAAAACACACCTACGGATAATGCCACACAATCCACCGATGCTGCTGCCAACAACGCAGAGAACAGCCCCACGGCTGAGACCACAACTGGAAACACCATCACCGTCAAAGAGGATGTGAAGGATGCAACCATCGTGGTTGAGGGCGTGAATGTAGATACCAGCACCCAGACAGAAGTGCCCGTAGATGCCAAAGAAGATAAAACCATCATCAAGGTGGGCGAGGGTGCAGCTGTTGACCTGACAGTCAAGAATTCCAACCTGACCACCGGTGGCAACGGCATTGATATCGGTGTGGATCTGGATGGCAAAGATGAAAACGATGAGAACAAAAAAACCAACGTTGACCTGACACTGGATAATACCAACATCAATCTGACCGAAAAAGATAACACCGCAGGCATTGTTGCACGGGATCACTCCAAGGTGGACGTCACATTAAAGGGCGAAAACACCATTGATGGCAAGAAAGCCTTGGAGGATGCCGCCCAGGAAGCGGGAGACGCGAAAAAAGAGGGCAAGAGCAGTCCCAACCGCAATGTGGAAGGCATCCGCGTGGGCGGCGAAAACGCAGGTGATGACAGCAGTGGCAAGGGTGCGTCCCTGACCATCAAAGGAGACGAGATCAGCGACCAAGGCTCTCTGAACATTGATCATACTTCTACCGGAATGGTGATCTCTAACAATTCTGAGGTGACCTTGACGGACAATGCCGATGTGGATATCAAGCACACAGAAGCAGGTTCCAGTACGCAGGGTGGACGCGGTATCGTACAGCGGGGCGATTTGACCGTAGAGGACAAGACCAGCCTGACCATTGACACGGTGGGCAGCGGTGCTTACAAGATCGATAATGATCAGGAAGGTTTAGTCTACGGCAACAATGGTTATGGCATTGACAGTACCGATGACATCACGGTAACAGGTGACAGCACACTGGAGATCAAGGGAACACAGAGCTCTGCAATCTATGGCGGAACCGGTTCCAGCCTGACCGTAGAAGACAGCACGCTGAACATCGACAGCAATGGCCGTGGCATTGACTATGAGGGCGGTGCCGGGGACATCGCTTTCGATAATTCCGAGGTGAATATCAGCGGCAATGGCATGGGTATCTCCGTTGCTCCCGAAGGCGGCACCAACATCACATTTGACAACTCCACCGGAAGCGTCAGTGCTCAGAATGGTACTGCCATCTACGGCCCCGAGAGTAACGGAAAGGGAAAACTGACCGTTACCAACAAGAGCGAGGTCAAATTGGAAGCTCCCACAGGTATCTACGCTGGTTTTGATGAAGTAGAAATCAGCGGCAAGAGCAAGGTTACCTCCATAGGCAGTGTTGGTATGATGTTTGTTGGCGGTCAGAGTGGTGCGACCAAACTGCATGTTACCGGAGAGAGCGAATATAATCTGCAAATGAAGGGTTATGCTCATGCTCTGCGTGTTAACCTAAGCAAGAATCCAAGCAGTATTCTGGTTGATCAAAATAGCAAGTTGCACCTTTCGCAGGCTACAAAAGGCGCAAGCGCTATTGTTCTCGGTAACGGTGCAACTCTTACCATGGATAACGGCACTCTTATCACTGAGGGCAATTTCCTCAAAGGTATCTATTCTCTGGGCAGCAACTCCACCACTACCATTCGGAATGGCTCCCATGTGGATGTAAACTCTATCGTGGGTACTAAGAGTGACAAGGGCCAGAACCTCATCGTTACTGGCGGCACGCTGACCTATGATTACAGTGCCGACAACACCCTGTGGCCGGTGAACGAGCAGGGCGACAAGCTGACCAATTTCCTGCTGACCAAGGATGATACCCACGCAAACTTCGATGCCCTTTCCTATAAAGGCCAGACCTATACCTACCTCTCTGACCTGAACAAGGAGACCGGGAAACAGTATCTCTCCGTGTGGGTGCCCGCCGCCGCACTGAACTATATGCTGGATGTGGACGGTTCCCATGACCCGGAGATCATCGGCAAGGCGCTGGAAGAGCTGAAGCAGGCCGGATACAATTTCAACACTGCCTACCAGACCGCTGAGAATGGCGATCAGGTCGTTATTCTGCGGGATATGGTGGTGAACGGTAAGAGCCTGAACTTCACCAAGACCACCGATGCAGAGGGCAACACCAAGCTCATCTGGGGCAACTACGAAAAACAGGCAGAGGGTGCGCCCAGCGCTTATGATATGGTCTATGGCACCGAGTACGAGTATGAGGGCAAGACCTATACCATCGTCTGGGGCTATGAGAGCCAGAACAACCCCAACACCACCGCAGCAGCGGGTGTGCTGGATGCCTTTGGCCCGGATTCCAACGTGAAGGTCACCGGTGAAACCGTCGATGGCACCGACTCCGCACAGTACACCGTGACCATTTACGGCGCTCTGCGGGAAGCGACCGACCCTGTGATCCCCACGAACCCGAAACCGGAAACGCCCAAGGACTCCGCTCCTACTCCTCCGGCTTCCACTACGCCGACTACCCCGGCTTCCACTACGCCGACTACCCCGGCTGTGCAGAATACACGGCCCACCACTCCCACCGTGGAGCAGGCAGTCGCTAAGACCACGCCCGCCCCGGAGAGCGGCAAGCTGATCCAGACCGGTACCACCAACTGGATGGCAGATGTTCTGGTGCGTGCAGGCGGTGTCCTGCTGGCTGCCGGTTATCTGCTGGAGCGTAAGCGCAAGGGCATGTTCCATAAGGCACAGCACTGAACACGTTCTTGTAGATGACGTAAAAAGGTAAAATATTAAACTGGCTTGGGGCCGCTGCACAATTTTTTGTGGGGCGGCCCCACTTTTTGCAGAAAAAGGCGCTCTCGTCTCGTATTAGGGGATGAAAGCGCTTTTGATTTTGCAAAAAGGGATGAGAACAAGAATGAAAACTTCACCGCATCGCCGGAAGCACCGGCGCAGAGCCTTCCGGCGGCTGTTCTGGCTGCTGGTGCTGGCGACCCTGCTTCTGCTGCTGTGGCCCCGGCGGCTCACGCTGGATGGGCTGAACAGTCCCCATGCCATTTTACTGCGGGCCGACAGCGGAGAGGTGCTGGCCGAAAAGGATGCCGACAGCACGATCTATCCGGCTTCCATGACCAAGATGATGACGGCGTTGCTGGCCATAGAAGCAAACCCGGACCTCGACACGCCCGTGACCCTGCCCGAGGAGATTTTTCCGGCTCTGCAGGCCCAGAATGCCTCGCTGGCGGGGTTTCAGGCCGGGGAAACGGCCACGGTGCGGGATCTGCTGTACGGGGCCATGCTGCCCTCGGGGGCCGAGTGCTGCGAGACGCTGGCCCGGGAGGTGAGCGGCAGCGAGGAAGCCTTTGTGGCCCGGATGAACCAGAAAGCGGCAGAGCTGGGGATGACCGCCACGCATTTCTGCAACCCCACCGGTCTGCACGACCCAGAACATGTTTCCACCGTGCGGGATATGGCCCGGCTGACGGAGGCAGCCCTGCAGAACGAGACCTTCCGCAAGCTGTTTACCACGGAGCGGTATACCGTTCCGGCCACCAACTGCCACCCGCAGGGGTTCACGATGCACAGCACCCTGCTGAGCCAGCTGGACGGCACAGAGCTGCACCGTGGCCGGATCCTGGGCGGTAAGACCGGTTACACCGGGGAAGCAGGGCTCTGCCTTGCCAGTCTGGCCGAGGTGAAGGGCAGGGAATACATTCTGGTCACGGCCGGGGCAGGGGGAAACCACAGCACCGCGCCCTACCACATTGAGGATGCCGTAACGGTCTACCGCCGTGTGAGCCGGGGGTCCTGAACAGGGGAGCGGATGCGCTCCCTTTTTCTGTGCCCGGCTTTGTGGTACAATGGAACAAAACCATTCACAGAACAGGAGAACCATCATGCTCAAGGATTCACAGGTCGATCTCTGCGGCCGCACCGATTTTAGCCGCACCGCGCCCCTGCTTGCCCGGGACGAGGCGTTTTCATTTGCCTGCGCGGGCTGCGGCGGCTGCTGCCGGGGGCGGGAAGATATCGTGCTGTCGGGCTTTGACCTGTGGCGCATTGCGGCCCGCCTGCGCCTGCCGCCCCGCACCGTGGCCCGGGCATTCTGCCGGGGAAGCATCGGGCAGGTCAGCCGCTTGCCGGTGCTGCGGCTGGCTCCGCTGAAGGAGGAACGCAGTAACTGCCCCTTTCTCACCGGGAACCACTGCGCCATCCACGATGCCGAGCCGCTGGTCTGCGCCCTCTACCCGCTGGCGCAGGAGATCACGAAGGAGGGGCAGGTGTCCTACTTTTTGCAGCCCACCCAGTGCGGCGGGCAGGTCATTGCGGCAAGGGTAGGGGATTATCTGGCCCGTTACGATGTGCCCGCCCGGGAGGCCACCGATGTGCGCTGGGCGCAGGTGTGCATGGAGCTGGAGGATACCGTGGAGCGGCTGGACGCTCTGTTTGAGCCGGTGTTTGCCCGGCGGATGCAGGAAAAGCTGTGGCAGGCGCTGTATTACCGGTACGACTTTGCAAAAGAGTACCGCCCCCAGCTGGAAGAAAATCTGCTCTGGCTGGACGGTGAGCTGAAAAAGCTCGAAGGAATGCAGATGCGGCACAGAACAATCGAAAAAAGTGATAGATAAAATTACTTTGATTGATAATTCGGGCTGTTTCCCGGTTGTTTTGGAGCGGAAAGTGTGATATACTTCACGAGTGTAAAGCGGCAGCGCGATGCGATTGCCCGCTTGAATACTGACTTTCATGCGGTGTCCTGTTGCCGCGAAAGTAGAATTGAGGGAGTAATATCATGCGTAAAATTTCTCGTCGTTCGTTCCTGTCTGCCGCTGCTGTCTGCGGCGCAGCTGCTGCCCTGACTGCCTGCGGCGGTTCCTCCAGCTCCACGGCTGCTTCTTCCACCGCTTCCTCTGCTGCGGCTTCTTCCGCAGCGGCTGCCGGCCAGAAGTATACCGTTGGCATCTGCCAGCTGGTGGAGCACGCCGCTCTGGACGCTGCCACCCAGGGCTTTGAGGATGCTCTGACCGCACAGTTCGGCGAGAATGTCACCTTTGACTTCCAGAACGCCCAGAACGATTCCGCAACCTGCGCCACCATCGCCAACGGCTTTGTTTCCGCAGGCGTTGACCTGATCATGGCAAACGCTACCCCCGCCCTGCAGGCCGCACAGGCTGCCACCGACAGCATCCCCATTCTGGGCACCTCCGTCACCGAGTACGGTGTTGCTCTGGGCCTGACCGATTTCGATGGCACCGTGGGCGGCAACGTCTCCGGCACCTCTGATCTGGCTCCGCTGGATCAGCAGGCGGATATGATCACCGAGTGGCTGCCAGAGGCCACCAAGGTGGGCCTGCTCTACTGCTCTGCCGAGGCAAACAGCCAGTATCAGGTAGACGAGGTCCAGAAGTACCTTGAGGCCAAGGGCGTTACCGCTACCCAGTACGCTTTCTCTGATTCCAACGATCTGGCTTCTGTCTGCCAGAAGGCTGCCGACGAGAACGACGCGGTGTATGTCCCCACCGACAACACCTGCGCTGCCAACACCGGCATCATCGACGGCATCTGCCGCCCGGCCAAGAAGCCCTTGTTCGCCGGTGAGGAGGGCATCTGCTCCGGCTGCGGCGTGGCGACCCTGTCCATCAGCTACTATGATCTGGGCTACACCACCGGTGAGATGGCGGCCAAGATCCTGACCGGTGAGGCCGATATCTCCACCATGCCCGTTGAGTACACCAACGTGACCAAGAAGTACAACAAGACCATCTGCGATGACCTGGGCATGACCGTTCCCGAGGGTTACGAGGCCATTGAGGAATAACAAGCGCTCTGTCTGTTTCGCAGACAGCTCCCCTGACAGGGAAGCCTGGTCCACGCTGCGGTGACGGAGAGGCTTTACAATAAAATCAGCGGAGAAGAGCGGATTTTGGTTCTTCTCCGCTTTCCCGTATCAGAAAAAAGTGTAGTTACAGGAGGAAAACGTTTTGGATATTCTTGCAAGACTTGCCAACCTGCCCGGTGCCTTGCCCGGTGCCTGTGCGCAGGGCCTCATCTGGGGCATCATGGCCATTGGCGTGTACCTGACCTACCGCATCCTGGATGTGGCTGACCTGACTGTAGACGGTTCCTTTGGCACCGGCGGCGCGGTCTGCGTTATGTGCCTGCTCTCTGGCATGAACGTCTGGGCAGCGCTCTTCATCGCCCTGCTGGCCGGTCTGGCCACCGGCCTTGTCACCGGCCTGCTCCACACCTTTATGGGCATCCCGGCCATTCTGGCTGGTATTCTGACCCAGCTGGCCCTCTACTCCATCAACCTGAAGATCATGGGCAAGGCCAACCAGTCCATCAACGTGGACAAGTACGACCTGCTGCTCTCCCTGCGCTGGGTCAAGGAGCTTGCCCTGCACAACCCCATCATCATGGTCATTCTGGTCAGCGCCGTGGTCATCGGCGTGCTGTATTGGTTCTTTGGCACCGAGTTGGGCTGCGGCATCCGCGCCACCGGTTCCAACCCCGCCATGAGTCGCGCCCAGGGCATCAACACCAGCTTCAACGTGGTGCTGGGTCTGGCGGTCTCCAACGGTCTGGTGGCCCTGTCCGGCGCACTGCTGAGCCAGTATCAGGGCTTTGCCGATGTCAGCATGGGCCGTGGTGCCATCGTCATCGGCCTGGCCGCTGTCATCATCGGCGAGGCCCTGTTCAGCCGCATCTTCCACAATTTTGCCCTCAAGTTGGTGTCCGTCTCGCTGGGTGCCATTGTCTACTACATCGTCATTCAGCTGGTGCTGACCCTCGGCTTTGATGCAAACCTGCTCAAGCTGCTGAGCGCCTCCGTGGTGGCCGTGTTCCTGGCCGTGCCCTATTGGAAGAGCAAGTACTTCGCAAAGCCCGCGGCAAAGAAGGCACAGAAGGAGGATGCAAAAAATGCTTGAGATCCAGAATGTTTCCAAGACCTTCAACGCCGGTACCGTCAACGAGAAAACGGCCCTGAATGGTCTGAACCTGAAATTGAACGAAGGTGATTTTGTCACCGTCATCGGCGGCAACGGTGCGGGCAAATCCACCATGCTGAACGCTGTGGCCGGTGTGTGGCCCGTGGACAGCGGCAAGATCATCATTGACGGCACCGATGTGACCAAACTGGGGGAGCACCAGCGCGCCGCCTACATCGGCCGCGTGTTCCAGGACCCCATGACCGGCACCGCCGCCACCATGCAGATCGAGGAGAACCTTGCCCTGGCCGCCCGGCGCGGCAAGCGGCGCGGCCTGAGGATCGGCATCACCAAGAGCGAACGGGAGCGCTACCGTGAACTGCTCAAGAGCCTGGATCTGGGCCTGGAGGATCGCCTGACCGCCCGCGTGGGCCTGCTGTCCGGCGGTCAGCGTCAGGCACTGACCCTGCTCATGGCTACCATGAATAAGCCCAAGCTCCTGCTGCTGGATGAGCACACCGCCGCTCTGGACCCCAAGACGGCGCTCAAAGTGCTGACCCTCTCGGCCAAGATCGTGGAGGAGAACCACCTGACCACCATGATGATCACCCACAACATGAAGGATGCCATCAAGTACGGCAACCGCCTGATCATGATGCACGAGGGCCACATCATCTATGATGTCTCCGGGGAAGAGAAGAAGAACCTGCACGTCTCCGACCTGCTGGCCAAGTTCCAGATCGCGTCCGGTGGCGAGTTCGCCAACGACCGCATGATCCTTTCCTGATGCATTTCTGATATGGAAAATCCCCTCCGGTGTGTGAGTATCGGAGGGGATCTTTGCATCTTGTGCACCTTTGCAGGGTGTGCTACACTGAGAGAAAGAGGAGGTGTCTCTCGTGCGAAAAATCATCCGGCAGGCAGCTGCTGTGCTGTTGTCTGCGGCTCTGCTGCTGACGGGAACGGCCTCGGCAGCAGCCCAGATTGACCCGGTAGAGGAACGGCTTGCTGCCATGTCTCTGCGGGAAAAGGTGGGGCAGCTGTTCGTGGTGCGGGTCGAGGCACTGGACCCCAGTGGACAGTCTGATAGCACAAGGCTGACCTGGGCAGAACGGCAGGGGCTGAAAAAGTATCCGGTGGGCGGCATTGTGGTGTTTCGGCAGAATGTGAAAAGCCCGGAGCAGTTGAAAAAGCTTCTGGCAGATTTTCAGGCAGCATCCGGGACCGGTCTGTTGACCGCCGTGGACGAGGAGGGCGGCAGCGTGGCCCGGTTGGCCAATGCTTCCGGCTTTGATCTGCCCCAATACCAGAGTGCCCAGGCAGTAGGTACAACAGGGGACCCGGCCAATGCCCGTGCCATGGGGCAGATCATCGGAGGCTACCTCAAAACCTACGGCCTGAATCTTGACTTTGCTCCAGTGGCAGATGTGAACACCAATCCGGCCAATACCGTAATCGGGAACCGAGCATTTTCGTCGGATCCGGCAGTGGCGGCACAGATGGTGGCCTCCGCTGTACAAGGGTTTCACGATGCGGGCATACTCTGCACACTCAAGCATTTCCCGGGCCACGGAGATACCGCAGAGGACAGCCACTACGGCACGGCCAGCAGCACCAAGACTTGGACAGAGATGCGGGAGACGGAGCTGAAGCCTTTTGCGGCTGGAATCGCAGCTGGGGCCGACGTAGTAATGACCGCCCACATCACCACCCCCAATGCAACGCAGGACGGCCTGCCTGCGTCGCTCTCCTACACTATGCTGACCGAGCGTCTGCGGGGGGAGCTGGGCTTTACTGGGGTCATCTGCACCGATTCGCTGTCCATGCAAGCCATTCGTGACCACTATTCTGCAGCAGAAGCGGCTGTAGCGGCGCTGAACGCCGGGGCAGATCTTCTGCTGATGCCGCCCGACCTGCCGGAAGCCTTTGACGGTGTACTGGAGGCTGTGCAGAATGGAACCATCAGTGAGGAACGCCTCAACGAGAGCGTCCGCCGCATCCTGATGCTGAAACAGAAAGCCGGGTTGGAGCTTGACACCCGCACCCCGCTGGAAAAGATGCTGGATGTGTTTCTGTAAGATTGAAGCATAATAAGAAGATCCCCTCCGGTGTGCGCGTACCGGAGGGGATCTTTGCGTATAAAGGAATGTTACCGCTTGATGTCGTAGTTCATGTTCATCAGGTTGCGGATGGAGCTGACATCGTCGGTGATGTTGGCATCGCCGTGGATGGTGTGCTTGATGGCGCTGCTTGCCACGGCAAAGTTGATCATGTCCATAGCCTTATAGTTGTGCAGCATGGCGTAGATCAGGCCGCTGGCAAAGGCATCGCCGCCGCCCACGCGGTCCAGAATATTAAAGGTGTAGAGCTTGCTCTCAAAGGTGTGGCCGTCGTACCACATAAAGGCCTTGAGGCTGTTCTCGCTGCCGCTGTGGGCATAGCGCACATGGCGGGCAATGCACTTGAGGTTGGGGTAGCGGGCAATGAAGTGCTGGAAGATCTCGTCCTGCTGCTCATAGCTGGGCTGCAGGGGCACGCCGTCCTTCCAGTCGCCCTTGCTGTGATCGTTGTCGTCCTTCCACAGGTGGTAGGGCTCAATGCCCAGCAGAACGTCAACATAAGGCAGGCACTCGGTGCAGAAATCGCGGGCTTCCTCCCAGCTCCACAAGGTAGAGCGGAAGTTGCCGTCAAAGCTGACGGTCAGGCCCTTCTTTTTGGCCACCTTGAGCATATCGATGATGAGACCGCGGCAGTTGGGGCCCAGTGCCGGGGTAATGCCGCTCAGGTGCAGCCAGTCGTAGCCGTCCAGCAGAGCGTCCAGATCGACCTGGGAGAAATCGTACTCGGTAATGGCACTGTGCTTGCGGTCGTAGATGACCTTGGAAGCGCGGATGCCGTAGCCAGTCTCCAGATAATAAGTACCCAGCCGGTTGGAGGGGGTCTCGTTGGGCTCGGTCAGGATCATGGGGGTGCAATGCACATCGTTGGAGCGCAGCCAGCGCACCGCACTCTTGCCCAGGCTGTTGTTGGGCACTACGCTGAAGAAGGTGCTGTCCACACCCAGGTTGGCCAGGGCCAGTGCAATGTTGGCCTCGCTGCCGCCGTAGCTGGCTTCAAAGCTGGATGCCATGCGGATCTTTTCGTAGTTCGGCGGGGTCAGACGGAGCATGATCTCGCCGCAGGTGATAAATTTCTGGCCGTTGGGCTCGCTGCCGAGGATGGGATTGTAGTGTTCCATAACGCTCCTCCTAAAAAGTCGTTTCCGGGATCCATTTCATGTGAGAACACATTGTTGTATCCATTATACCGCACAGCGCACCGGATAGCAAGCAAATGCTGTTTCGGCCGAGAGAAAAAGAAAAAGAAATTTTGGTTGTTTTGACGAAAGGGCAGGGAATGGTGTAAACCTCTCCGTCATCATCGCTAACGCTCGATGCCACCTCCCCTAGTAGGGGAGGCCTTGGCAAAAGATTCTCTTTGCGATTTATTCGCCGCTGGCTCTGCAATCAACATCTGCCGCAAGGCAGAACATTACGCTAGCAGGGCCAAACGTAGCGAAGCGGAACCCTCGAAAACGCAACGATATGCCAATGGCTCCCCTATTAGGGGAGCTGCCGAGCGATAGCGATGGCTGAGAGGTTTAGCCCCTCGACCGGTTCACACCCCCGTCAGGTCAAAGCTGGGCGTATACTCTTCCTTTGCACTGCTCTTCTGCTGCATATAGCCAGAACTGAGGCCCAGATCCATGGCGTAGTTGACCACCCGGCGGTATTCGTAGGTGGTGATGCGCCGTCCGATGCCGTGGTCTGCCGCCTGATAAAAGGGGGTGTACTGGCTCATCACGCTGGGCAGGAAGCACCCGGGGTCGGCCTTGTTCCAAGCCGCCATCTGATCGAGCACGGCAAAGCTGTCGTCCACATGGCCGGGCAGGGCAAGGTGGCGCAGGATCACGCCCCGCTGCAGGATGCCTTCATTGTCAAAAACAGGGTGCCCGGCCTGAGCCATCATGGCTTCAATGGCGGGCCTGGCCTGTGCAAAATAGTCCGGCGCGGCGGAAAGCTCTGCCGAAAGGGCAGGGGAAACATACTTCAGGTCGGCCAGCCAGATGTCGATGAAACCGTGCCAGGCGTGCACGCTCTCCACGGTCTCGTATCCGCCGGTGTTGCAGACGATGGGCAGATGCAGCCCCTGCGCCCGGGCCAGGTCGAGGGCGGCGATGATCCAGGGCCGCCACTGCCCAGGCGTGACAAGGTTGATGTTGTGGGCTCCCTGCGCCTGCAGGTCCAGAAAGATCTCGGCCAGGCGCTCTACAGTGATCTCCTTGCCCAGCCCCTCGGCGCTGATGGGGTAGTTCTGGCAGAAGCAGCACTTGAGGGTGCAGCCGGAGAAAAACACCGTGCCGCTGCCCCGGGTGCCGCTGATGCAGGGCTCCTCCCAGAAGTGCAGGGCCGCGCGGGCCGCTTTCAGGGTGCGGCCCGCCCCGCAGAAGCCCGTCTGCCCGGCGGCCCGGTCGGCTTTGCACTGCCTGGGGCAGAGAGTACAGGCTTCCGGCACGGCAACAGAAATGGTTTTGGGCATAATATCCAAGTCCTTTGCAAAAGATTTGACAGAATTACTCTTGTTTATTATACCATTTATGACATGGAATGTGGTATACTATGATAGAATATTATATATCATGCAAAAATACTACATATCAGACGGAGGATGTCATGCGCACCGAAAACGAGGAGATCCGGGATCATTTGAAATATCTCTCCCTGCTGGCACGGGATTACCCCTCGCAGGCGGCCGCCGCCAGTGAGATCATCAGCACCCAGGCCCTGCTCAAGCTGCCCAAGGGCACCGAACATTTTATGAGCGACCTGCACGGTGAAAACGAGGCTTTTGTCCACATCCTGAACTCGGCTTCGGGTGTCATCCGGGAAAAGGTGGACATCGTGCTGGGGGACAGTGTGCCGGAGCAGACCCGTGCCGAGCTGGCAACGCTCATCTATTACCCCAACGAGAAGCTGCCCCGGCTCAAAGCTGGGTGCGCGGATGAAGAAGCGCTTGACCACTGGTACACAGAGACCCTGCTTCAGCTCATTGATATCTGCCGGTTGGTGTCCTCCAAGCATACCCGGCAGCATGTGCGCTCCTGCCTGCCGTCCAGCTGCGGGTATATTCTGGATGAGCTGCTCCATGCCCACTTTGAGGACCACGACAAGGACCTTTATTACGGGCAGATCGTGGGCAGCATCATCGAAAATGGCCGCGCTGACCGGTTCATTGTCCGGCTGTGTGAGCTCATCAAGCGGCTGGCTGTGGACAAGCTGCACATCGTGGGGGACCTGTTTGACCGCGGCCCCCGGCCTGACATCATTCTGGACCGGCTCATGCGCCATCACCATGTGGATATCCAGTGGGGCAACCATGACGTGGTCTGGATGGGTGCCGCCGCCGGAAGTCCCATCTGCGTCTGCACTGTGCTTAAAACGACACTGGCCTACCACAACCATGCCATGCTTGAGGACTGCTACGGCATCAACCTGCGGCACCTGCAGCGGATGGCCGAGCAGTTCTACGGAAATGACGATCTGACCCTCTGGATGCCCCACACCGACGCGGCGCGCGGCCCTTACACCGAAGGAATGCTCCACCGCTGTGCCGTGATGCACAAGGCCGTGACCATTCTGATGCTCAAGATGGAGTGCAAGGTCATCGACCGCAACCCGGATTTCAAGATGCAGGGTCGGGATTTCCTGCGGCACATCGATTGGAAAAAGGGAACCGTGACCCTGAACGGGCAGGCATACCCCCTGCGGGACACCAGCTTCCCCACCGTGGACCCGGCAGACCCCGCCGCCCTGAATGATGATGAGCGGCTGGTGCTTCGCAAGCTGGTGGAGTCCTTCCGGCAGAGTGAGCGTTTGCAGCAGCATGTGGGATTTTTGTACGCCAAGGGCAGCGTTTACCACATCGAGAACGGCAACCTGCTCTACCACGGCGTGGTGCCCATGACCAAGACCGGAAGCTTTGCCGTGGAGCGGTTTGAGGGACACAACTACTCGGGCCGCGGTTTGATGGACTACTGTGACGAGCGGGCACGCCGCGGTTACTTTGCCCCCGAGGGCAGCGCTGCCCGGCGGAGCGGTCAGGACTTTTTGTGGTATCTGTGGTGCGGCAAGCTGTCGCCGTTGTTCGGCCGCAGCGCCATGACCACCTTTGAGCGGCTGTATATTGCCGACCCCGCCACCCACGAGGAAGTCAAGGACCCCTATTATACATGGTACAATGAAGAGGCCGCCTGCCGCCGCATCCTGGCAGAATTCGGTCTGCCCGGCACCAGCCACATCGTCAACGGCCATGTGCCGGTGCGGGAGAAGAGCGGCGAGAGCCCCATCAAGGGCGGGGGCCGTCTGGTCGTTATTGACGGCGGGTTCTGCCGCGCCTACCATGAAAAGACCGGCATTGCAGGGTATACGCTGGTGTACTCCAGCCGTACCATGTCCCTGCGGACCCATCAGCCCTTTGTCAGTGCCGAAAAGGCCGTGAACGAAAACATCGACATCGTGTCGCAGAAGAACATTCTGGAAACGGAGAACCACCGCATTCTGGTGGAAGAGACGGACGAGGGCGAGATCCTGCGGGAGCGGGTGCATGACCTGAAACAGCTGGTCAAGGCCTATCAGCTGGGCTGGATCAAGGAGACCTGCAGCGAGGATTGCGTCTGGTAAGGGGCGCTGATTGTAAAATTTTTGAAATAAGAAACAAAAATATCGAATATTTCCGCAGATTCTGGGCAAAACAGAAAATAATCCGGCAGGGAAAAAGGGGGCTTTGCTTTTTGCCCGAAGTTGTGTATAATAAGATAGTTGTATCGTGAGGGTGTGTACCCAGCGGTGCGCGGAGAGATCAAGTAAGAACCCTGAGTGGCCCTGCCGCTGGCGGGCCTGCGACAAGGAGATTATAAAATTGGAAAAGTTTGTTATTACGGGCGGCAAGCCCCTGCATGGCGAAGTCACCATTTCCGGTGCAAAAAATGCGGCTGTGGGCATTCTGCCTGCCACCATTCTGGCGGCAGATGTCTGTGTGATCGAAAATCTGCCGGACATCAGTGATGTGGCAGTCAGCCTGAAGATCCTGAGCACCCTGGGTGCCGGCATCAAGATGCTGAACCGCAATACCTACGAGATCGACACCACCCACCTGAACTGCACCAACGTCCCGGACGATCTGTCCCGCCAGATGCGTGCCAGCTACTACTTCCTGGGTGCACTGCTCTCCCGCTTTGGCAAGGCACAGGTGGCCATGCCCGGCGGCTGCAATCTGGGCCCCCGCCCCATCGACCAGCACCTCAAGGTGTTCAGCGCGCTGGGTGCAGAGGACAGCGTGGACTACGGCATGATCACCGTGCGTGCCAAGGAACTGAACGGTGCCCATATCTTCTTTGATAAGGTCAGCGTGGGCGCTACCATGAACGGTATGCTCTCCGCTGTGATGGCACAGGGCCAGACCATTCTGGAAAACTGCGCCAAGGAGCCCCATGTCGTTGATCTGGCAAACTTCCTGAATATGTGCGGCGCGGATGTGCGCGGTGCCGGCACCGATGTGATCAAGGTGCGCGGCGTGGAAAAGATGCACGGCTGCACTTACAGCATCATCCCTGACCAGATCGAGGCGGGCAGCTACATGGTTGCCGCTGCTGCCACCGGCGGCGACGTTTTGATCAAAAATGTCACCCCCAAGCATCTGGAACCCATCACGGCAAAGCTCCGCCGTGCCGGTGTGGATGTGGAGGAATTCGATGATTCCGTCCGCGTCTCCCGCAAGGGCGATATCCTGCCGCTGAAGATCAACACCATGCCTCACCCGGGCTTCCCTACCGATATGCAGCCCCTGATGGGTGTGCTGCTCAGCGTGGCAAAGGGGACCTCCACCATCACCGAGAGCGTGTGGGATAACCGCTTCCGCTATGTGGACGAGCTGCGCAAGATGGGCGCAGTGGTGCAGGTGGACGGTCAGGTGGCTGTGTTTGAGGGTGTGGACAAGCTGAACCCCGCCCCCCTGCGCGCTTCTGACCTGCGTGCCGGTGCGGCCATGGTCGTTGCTGCCCTGATGGCAGACGGCACCAGCGAGATCGAGGAGATCGGCCACATTGAGCGCGGCTACGAGAACATCGTGGAAAAGCTGCGCGGCCTGGGCGCTGAGATCAGCAAGGTGGATCGGATGCCCGCCGCACTGGAATCAGCAATGTGATCATTCAGAACCTCTCAGTCTGTTTTGCAGAAGTTTTCCTGACAGGGAGCTTTTGTGAAGCCATGACGGAGAGGTTCGTTTCTTGAGGTTTGAAATGTCTGAATTCATCTCGTTATACTCTGGTTCCTCCGGCAACTGCAGCGTGGTGCGCACGGGGGAAAAGTACATCATCATCGATATGGGAAAGGGCGTGCGCACCACCTCGGCGGCGCTCAAGGAGCTGGGCCTGAACATCAGCGATTGTGCGGGCATTCTGGTCACCCACGAGCACTCTGACCACGTCAAGGGGCTGGCTACCTTCCTCAAAAAGAATCCGCTGCCGGTATACGGCGCAGACGATACGCTGGATTTCCTGGATGCAAACGGCATCGTGCCCGCCAGCTGTGAGCTGCGCACCCTGTCCGGCGGGGAAGAGGATGTGGGAAACTTCGGTGTGACGATGTTCCCCACCAGCCACGACGTACCATGCGTGGGCTACCGCATCCACACCCCGGACAACAAGACCATGACCATTGCCACCGACCTGGGAGTCCTGACCCCGCCGGTGCATCAGGCCCTGAGCGGCTGTGACCTGGTGGCGCTGGAAAGCAACTACGACCTCCACATGCTCCGCAGCGGGCGGTATCCTTACTACCTGCGCTCCCGAATCGAGTCCAACCGGGGCCACCTCTCCAACGATGAGTGCTCGGCAAAGCTGCTGGAACTGATCCAGGAGGGATGCAAAAAGTTTGCCCTCTGCCATCTCTCGCAGGAGAATAACACCCCGGCACTTGCTTTGCAGACCATGTTCAACACCCTGGGCGCGGCAGGTGTCGTGCCAGAAAAGGACTGCATCGTGCAGGCCCAGCGCCGCAATGAGATCAGCCCCGCGCTTACATTTTAAGAAAAAAGGCCCTCTCCGTCAATGCTTCGCAAAGCGTGACAGAGAGGGTCGTTTTTTGTTATTATGCCAGATCCGGCAGGATATCGGGCCAGAGGGCCTGCTCCTGCCGCAGATCGGTGAAAACGCAGTCCAGATAGATCTTGTTCACAGCCGAGATGATGGTGCTGCGCAGGAGCTTGCGTGCATCATCAACATCCGGCTCCAGCTCGGAAAAGCTTTTGGTCAGGCCGAACACATAGGGCAGGTAGTTCTCCAGCTCATCGCAAAAGGTATCATACGCCTGCGCGGAGGTATAATGCGCCCGCCGCATCTTGAACAGGCTGTCGATGTTTTCCATGGACAGGACATTTTTAGAAACTACGATGTAGATCAGGCAAGCCAGCTGATCCCGGGTATACTTCTTTTTGATGGGGTGGCTGATGATCCCTTTCTTAACGTAGTTGCTCACCATGGAAGCGGTGAGCTCCACCCCCTGAAATGTGCGGAAACACCCGTTGACAAACTGTACACTCTGATCCAGATAAAGCCCTACGGTGGGGAGTTCTGCATACCGGGGCAGGGCAAACCCTGCGGCGCAGGCCGCAACGCGGCGGTTTGATTCTAATTTCATGCGGATAGTATACCATGTTTTGGAAATGCGGTCAACGGGAAATTGAAAACTTTTGAAATAATTCAATAAAACAGTTGACAGGGTTTTGAAAAGCTGATATAGTGATTCAGACAACAGGAAAAACTGCGGCATCCGCTGCCGCCGGAATGGAGATAAATGCTTATGAACACCAAGATTGTTGCGGATTCCTCCGCCAGCCTGTACACCTTGCAGGGCGTGGATTTTGAATGCGTTCCCCTGAAGATCATCACCGACGATGCCGAATATCTGGACAACGGCACGATGGATGCCGTGGGCATGGCCCAGACCCTGCGTACCTATAAGGGCAAGACCTCAACTTCCTGCCCCAACGTCAGCGACTGGCTGGCCGCCTACGAGGGAGCCGACGAGGTGTATGCCATCACCATCACGGGCACTCTGTCCGGCAGCTACAATGCCGCCCAGCTGGCCGCCGAGGAATACCAGCAGGAGAATCCCGGCAAGCGGGTGTTCGTGCTGGACAGCCTTTCCACCGGCCCGGAGCAGCGCCTGCTGGCCGAGCATCTGCGGGATCTGCTGGCTGAGGGAAAGGAGTTTGACGAGGTCTGTGAAGAGATGCTCCGCTACCACAAGCACACCCATCTGCTCTTCTCGCTGGAATCGCTGGCCAATCTGGCCCGCAATGGCCGCGTGAAGCCTGCTGTTGCTGCTGTGGCGCGGATGCTGGGCATCCGGGTCATCGGACAGGCAAGTGAGGCCGGAGAGCTGGATGTTCTCTGCAAGACCCGTGGTGAGCATGGCGCGCTGGAGCGCATCGTGCTGGAACTCAAGGAGCACGGCTACACCAATGGCAGGCTCCATATCTCTCACTGCGGCAATCCCGCCGCCGCCGAGCGCCTGAAGCACATGGTAAAGGCTGTGTTTGATGGAGCAAAGGTGGACATCAGCGAATGCGGCGGTCTGTGCAGCTATTATGCAGAGCTGGGCGGCCTGCTGGTTGGTTATGAGGACGCGGAAGCATAAGCGGACAACCCTCGGAAAAATTCTGCCACGATCGAATAGGCGCTCATAGCGGGGAAAGCCGTTGTGGGCGCTTTTTTGTTTGCAAAATCTTCCGCTCTGCGCTATACTAACAGCATCAAAAATTGCCGTGGGCGGCAGGGGAGGGATACCACATGTTCAGATTGCCCATCGTCAAGTTTTTCAACCGCATCTTCAACCGTGTCACGATCACAGTGGTGCTGGTGGCTTTACAGGTGCTCTGGCTGCTCTGGGCGTTCTGGTCGTTCACGGCGGGGCGGGTCTGGCTGAACGGTGCCCTGAAGGCGCTGAGCATCATGATCGTGCTGTATCTGGTGCGCAAGGATGAAAACAGTGCTTATAAGATCGGCTGGATCGTTCTGATCGGTCTTCTGCCCCTGTTGGGCGGCGCGCTTTATCTGGCTTTTGGCAACAAGGCCCCCGCCAAGTATCTGCGGGAGCGGATGCAGAAGGTGGAACAGGCCCATCAGACCGAGCTTGCCCAGCCCGAGGGACAGACCGATGCGCTGGATATCTCCAGCCGGAACCTGAGCCGCTATGTGGCAAAGTTCGGGCCGTATCCGGCCAGGAAGGATACCGCTGCTCACTACTTTTCCTGCGGGGAGGAGATGTATCCCCAGCTGCTGGCAGATCTGGACAAGGCAGAGAAGTTCATTTTTCTGGAATTCTTTATTCTCCGTTCCGGCAAAATGTGGGACGGCGTGGAGCAGATCCTCCGCCGCAAGGCCGCTCAGGGTGTGGATGTGCGGCTGATCTACGATGATTTTGGCAGCCTGCTGGGCCTGCCCAGTGATTTTATCATCCGCATGGAGAAGGCGCACATCCGCTGCATCCCCTTCAACCCGGTGGTGCCGCTGGTCTCGCTGGTGATGAATCACCGCGACCACCGCAAGATTGTGGTGGTTGACGGCAATGTGGCCTACACCGGCGGCGTGAATCTGGCGGATGAGTATATCAATGCCGAGCAGCGCTTTGGCTACTGGAAGGATGCGGCCATCCGGTTGGAAGGAGCCGCTGTCTGGAACTTTACCGTGATGTTCCTCAATGCATGGAACGCCTTCCGCCCGCAGGAGACCGATTACACCGCCTTTGCGCCCACCCGCCTGCCCGCAGTGCAGGATGGCGTGGTGCAGCCCTACGCGGACAGCCCGCTGGACGAGGAACCGCTGGCCGAGACGGTCTATCTGGACATCCTCTCTCAGGCCCAGAGATATGTTTATATCTATACGCCCTACCTGGCCGTGGGCGAGGAGATGCTGGATGCTCTGAAAAATGCGGCCAAGCGCGGGGTGGACGTGCGGCTCATCCTGCCCGGGATCCCGGATAAGAAGCTGGTGTTCCGGCTCAGCCGTTCCTACTATCTGCCCCTGCTCAGGGCGGGCGTGCGCATTTATGAATTCACGCCCGGTTTCCTCCACGCCAAGTGCTATGTCAGCGATGACCGCGTCGCCGCGGTGGGCAGCATCAATATGGATTACCGGAGCCTGTTTCTCCATTTTGAGTGCGGAACACTGCTCTTCCATAACAGCCAGATCGCCGCACTGCGGAAGGATGTGGAGCGCACCCTGCCGCAGTGCCGGGAGATCCAGCGCTCCGACTGCCGCACCAATCTGCCGGGCACAGCACTGGACAGCGTGCTGCGGCTGCTGAGCCCGTTGATGTAAGCGGCTGCGCGCAGCACGCGGGGAGCTTTTCCACGCAAGTGAAACGGGCCATTCCATCGCCCGCCCTATTGCCTGCGGCAACAGGGTCCCACCCCAGCGGACACTTGCTTTGGAAAACTCCCGTCGGCTGCGTAATCTTACGCTCTTCTGGACATACTATGGGGCAAAGGCCCAACGGGCCGTGTGGAAAGGGAGCGTATCTATGAATCAGAACCATCGGGCTCTTTGGAGCTGCGCCATGGCGGCGGCGCTGCTGCTGACCGCCTGCGGCAAAACGAACGCCGGGTCGGGCAGCTCCGGCAGCATGAGCGGAAGCAGCGGCACATCCTCCGCACAGACCCAGACAGCGGCATGGAAAACCGGTCTGGGTGTGGTGACGGAGGCCACCGATCAGGACAGGGCAGGAAAAATTGAACTGGCAGCGGCCGCTGTCCTGCTGGATGGCGAAGGGAAACTGGAGAGTGTTCTGCTGGACGAGCTGGAAGTGTCTGTCTCGGCGGACAGCACCGGCCATGTGACCCTGCCCACCGACTGGCGCACCAAGCGGCAGAAGGGGGACGATTACCCGCTGGCCGAGGTCTCTTCCCTGAAAAAGGGCTGGGCGGAACAGGCGGATGCCTTTGCCAGTTACCTGATCGGCATGACCCCGGAACAGGTCTCCATGCTCAAAGTGGATAAGGATGGCAAGCCCACGGATGCCGACCTGCTGAGCGGGTGCACCATTGCAGTGGACCGTTACCGGGATGCCGTGACCCGGGCCTGCGCCAATGCCAGGGCACTGGGTGCCGCCAAGGGCGACAGGGCCGCGCTGGGCATCGAAGCGGTGAACGGGACTTCGGACATCACCGCCACCGATGACAAGGATGTGAATGCGCAGGTGGATGTGAGCATCGTGGCACTGACCACCGATGCGGATCACCGCGTGACCAGTGCCATTGCGGATATGGCTGAGCCGGCCCTGACGGTGGTGTCGGACGGCGGTGTGACAGCCCCGGACCTCGTCAAGACCAAGCTGGAGCTGGGCGAGGACTATGGGATGCGCGGCGCATCGGCGCTGGGCAAGGAGTGGTACGAGCACAGCGAAGGCTTCTGCGATGCCCTCAAGGGCAAGACCCGCACCGAGATCGCCGGGCTTTCCGGCGGTGATGCCGACCTGAAGGCTCTGTGTACCATTGACATCACCGATCTGCAAAAGGCGGCGCTGGATGCCCTGAGCTGAGGAGAAAGCCCATTCAGTCCTGCAATCGCGCACCGGCTCTCCCGGATAGGGGGGCGGTGGCATTCCGCTGCGTTTTCAGAGAGAAACATCTCGCCGCGTCTGGCAGCTGCCGACGCGGCGTTTTTGTTTTGTCAAAATGACCGCTTTGCCGTGATAAAGCGGTAAAGATTTGAGCAAACTGCGAAAAATCAGTTTTCCCCCTTGCCAAATGGCAGAAAACGCGCTATTCTATAACCACAGTTTAGCAATTTAGCATGGTAAAGCAATAAAACAAGGCTGCTTGCCACTGAGGGAGGAACCGTATATGAAACGTCTTGTATCTGCATTCCTGGCCGGTGCCATGGCACTGAGCCTTGCCGCCTGCGGCGGTGCCGCTTCCACTTCCACTGCCGCATCTGCTTCGGCCTCTGCTTCCGGCAGTGCTGCCGCTTCCCAGACCGCAGGCAGCGACCTGGATTACATCAAGGGCAAGGGCAAGCTGGTCATTGGCTACACTGTTTACGAGCCCATGAACTACACCGATGCCGATGGCAACTTCACCGGTTTTGATACCGAGCTGGCCACTGCTGTCTGCGAAAAGCTGGGCGTGGAACCGGAATTTGTAGAGATCAACTGGGATACCAAGGTCGTGGAGCTGGATGCCAAGAGCATCGACTGCATCTGGAACGGTATGACCCTGACCGATGACATTATGCAGAACACCGCTACCACCAAGGCTTATGCAAAGAATGCACAGGTGGTCGTTGTGAAAGATGGCACCGATTATACCTCTACCGCTGATCTGGTGGACAAGACCGTGGTCGCCGAGGCTGGTTCCGCCGGTGAGGCCGCCATTGAGGGGGACGAGAACCTGGCACAGGCTGATTACGTTTCCAAGAGCGTTCAGACCGACTGCCTGATGGAAGTTGCAGCAGGCACTGCCGATGCCGCTGTACTTGACCTGACCCTGGCCAACGCCATGATCGGTGAGGGCACTGACTATGCCGACCTGAAGATCGTGGACGAGCTGAACGCTGAGGAGTACGGCGTGGCGTTCCGCAAGGGCAGTGATGCTGCCGCCGCTGTGGATGAGGCCTTTGATGCACTGAAGGCCGATGGTACCATGCAGGCACTGGCCGACAAGTACGATCTGGCACTGGCCGACTGAGTGTGTTGTAAATCTTCTTCCGTCATCGCTATGCGATGCAACCTCCCTCGGTGAGGGAGGCTTTTTGTTGCCGATGCGTGAAAGGCTCCCGAGCAGAGGGAACTTTCACCGGCTGTGATGGAAGGGGAATATGGATTCTGAATAAAAAAGGTGTGTTTTTGTGTCTGTGATTCTTATGCGCCTGTCCGGCGCGTTCCTGCTCAACTGTGAGCTCTTTGCCCTGACACTGCTGTTTGCACTGCCGCTGGGGCTGGTGGTCTCGTTTGGCTCCATGAGCCGCTGCAAGCCGCTGGCCGGGCTGGTCAAGACCTTTGTCTGGATCATCCGCGGCACCCCGCTGATGCTGCAGATCATCGTGATCTATCTGGGCCCCGGCCTGCTGGGCATGAACAACCCCTGGCCCTCCGGCTCCGGCGGACGGATGGTGGCGGCGGTGGTGGCCTTTGCCATCAACTATGCCTGCTATTTTTCTGAGATCTACCGCGGCGGCATTGAAGCAGTGCCCAAGGGGCAGACTGAGGCCGGGCAGGTGCTTGGCATGACCAAAACGCAGATCTTTTTCAAAGTGACTCTGCTTCAGGTCGTCAAGCGCATCCTGCCCCCCATGGGCAATGAGATCATCACGCTGGTCAAGGATACCTCGCTGGCAAACACCATTGCCAATAAGGAGATCATTATGATGGCCAAGGAGTACAGCGCAAAGGGCCTGATCTGGCCGCTGTTCTCCACCGCGCTCTTCTTCCTGGTGTTTGTGGGCGCGCTGACCATCCTGTTCAACTGGGCTGAGAAAAAGCTCGATTATTTCCGCTGCTAAGGAGGCAGATAGATTATGGCGTTGCTCGAAGCTTCCGGTATCGGAAAAAATTTTGGCGAGACCCATGTGCTGAAGGATATCTCTCTGGATCTGGAACAGGGGGAAGCGCTGGCGATCATCGGCTCGTCCGGTTCCGGCAAAACGACGCTGCTGCGCTGCCTGAACTTTCTGGAACGGCCTGACACGGGTGTGATCAAGGTGAACGGCGAGACCATGTGGGATGCCGCCGATCCTGCCACCCAGAAGGAAAGCGAGATCCGCAAAAAACGGCTCCACTTTGGTCTGGTGTTCCAGAACTTCAACCTGTTCCCGCAGTACACGGCCTTGCAGAACGTGATGCTGGCAGGGGAGCTGCTGGCAAAGGAACGCCCGGAGTATCAGGCAAATAAAAAAGTCATCCACGCGGAGCTGGAGCAGCAGGCGAGAGAACTGCTGGCGCAGATGGGCCTTTCGGAGCGGGCCGGCCACTACCCCCATCAGCTCTCCGGCGGCCAGCAGCAGCGTGTAGCCATTGCCCGCGCGCTGGCGCTTCACCCGGATATCCTCTGCTTTGATGAGCCCACCAGCGCCCTTGACCCGGAGCTGACCGGCGAGGTGCTGAAGGTCCTGCGCGATCTTGCTGACCGCAAGACCACGATGATCATTGTTACCCATGAGATGCACTTTGCCCGCGATGTGGCCGACCGCATCCTGTTCATGGATGGCGGCGTGGTCGTGGAGGAGGGCCCGGCCAAACAGCTCATCGACCACCCCCGGGAAGAGCGTACCAGACAGTTCCTCGCACACTATTCAGAATGACCCGCCGCTGAGCATTCCGGATGAGGAGACCCCGCCTTCGGGCAATGCCGGAACGGGGTTCTGGAGCATTCTGTTCCAGCTGCTGAAGCATCTGGCCGGGAAGCACTGAAAAATTTGAAAAAACCTCTTGAAAATTCATCGCAACCTGATATAATACCCACATGAACAAAAACGTCCTGCCCATTGCGCGGCAGGGCGTTTTTGTCGGAAAAAATTCGTGTTATAAGGTCTGTGATGCTTTCCCAAGGAGGAACGTGTGTATGACGAAAGATATGACGCAGGGCAGCCCGCTCAAGCTGATCCTTGCCTTTGCGGTGCCGCTGATGCTGGGCAGCCTGTTCCAGCAGTTCTATAATCTGGCGGATACCATCATCGTGGGCCGCTTTGTGGGCGTGGAAGCCCTGGCGGCAGTCGGCAGTGTGGGCGGTCTGAACTATCTGGTGCTGGGCTTTGTCAACGGCATTGCCTGCGGCTTCTCCATCCCCATCTCGTGGACATTCGGTGCAAAAGACTATGCGGAGATGCGCCGCTACACCGCCAATGCCGTCTGGCTGAGTGTCTTTTTTGCCGCAGTGCTCACCGTGGTCACGGTGGCCATGACCCGTTCCATTCTGGTCTGGACCAATACCCCGGACAACATCATTGATCTGGCAGACATCTACATCCGCACCATCTTTATCGGCATCCCGTTCACTCTGCTGTATAACATGACCAGCGCCCTGATGCGCGCTCTGGGTGACAGCAAGCGGCCTCTGTATTTCCTGCTGATGGCAAGCTTTCTGAACATCGGGCTGGACCTGCTTTGCATCATCACCTTCAAGATGGGCGTGTTCGGTGCGGCGTTCGCCACCGTGTTCAGTCAGGCAGTGGCCGGTCTGGGCAGCCTGTGGTACATCCTCAAGCATTATAATGAGCTGCGCTGGAACAAAGAAGAAAGCCGCCTGAGCAGACAGCACTGTGTCAAGCTGTGCGGCATGGGCATCCCCATGGGCCTGCAGTGCAGCATCACGGCCATCGGTTCCGTTGTGCTGCAGGGTGCAGTCAATGGTCTGGGCAGTGACATCGTGGCAGCACAGACTGCAGGCGGCAAGGCGGCACAGTTCCTGTCCGTCCCGTTGGAGAGCATTGGCACGGCCATGACCACCTACGCCAGCCAGAACATGGGTGCCAACGACCTGAACCGTGTGAACAAGGGCGTGAACACCGCCCTGGGCATCGGCTGTGTGTACAGTGTGGCATCCTTCCTGATCCTGCGCGTGCTGGATAAGGCTTTGATCGGCCTGTTCCTTGAGAGCAGCCAGACCGAGATCATGGCCAACGCCCAGAGCTTCATCTTCTGGAACAGCGTGTTCTATATCCCGCTGGCGGTCCTTATCATTTACCGCTACACCATTCAGGGTCTGGGTTATTCCAGCCTGGCCATGTTTGCCGGTGTGGCAGAGATGATCGCCCGTGCTATGGTGGGTTTCCTGTTCGTGCCGCTGTGGGGCTATTTTGCCGCCTGTATTGCAAACCCGGTGGCATGGTTCTTTGCCTGCTTCTTCCTGATCCCGGCGTATATCGTTGTGTTCCGGAAGCTGAAACAGGAAAAAGCAAGACCGCACGCAAACTTGTAAAAATTGAGCCGCTCTTTTGCGAAACCGCAGAAGGGCGGCTCTTTTGTTGCCTAGTAGGGGAGGCCTTGGCGAAGAGGGAAAGCCTCACGCAACGCCAAAGCTGAGAGGTTGTATAGAGCAGGGCCTGCCCAATTCCTTTACAAATAACACCAAAACGATTATACTATAAATAATTATGTCACAAGGGGGTGAGGAGTATGGAGCTGGAACAGATCGAGGGAACGGTGGAGGACATTATCTACGAGAACCCGGACAACGGCTACACGGTGTTTGAAATTTCCGGCGGCGGCACGGTGACCGTGGTGTGCGGGATCGTGGGCGAGCTCCATGCGGGCGAGAGTGTGGTCTGCCGCGGTAAATATGAGAACCACGCCACCTATGGCCGCCAGTTCCACGCCCAGGAATGCGAGACCGATATGCCGAAGGATCTGGAAGCGGTATACGCCTTCCTTGCCAGCGGCTCCCTGCCTTATATCGGGGCGCGCACGGCCAATAAGATCATCGATAAATTCGGCGCGGCGGCGCTGGAAGTGATCGCCAACGACCCCGCCCAGCTCACCCTGATCCCCGGCATCTCGGCAGACAAGGCCGACCGCATCCAGCAGGAGTTCAAGCGGATGTTCGGAATGCGGGAGCTGATCGCCTATCTGGCGCAGTTCGAGATCAGCCCCCGCCGCGCCATGGAGGTATTCCGCGTCTTTGGCCCCGGTGCCATGCAGGCCATCTCCCAGAACCCTTATCTGCTCTGTGGGGAACCCCTGCAGCTGGATTTCCGCCATGCTGACAGCATTGCACAGTATTACCACATGGAAGGGGACTGCACCCAGCGGCTGGAAGCAGCGCTTCTGCGCACCCTGCGCCACAACGCGGGCAACGGCCACACCTGTCTGCCCCGTGCGCAGCTGCTTGACACGGCATCCCACTTCATCCAGCAGCCGCCCGAGAAATTGGCCCGCGCGCTGGACCACTGCATCGAGACCGGGCAGCTGGGCGTAAAGATGCTGGAGGCGGTGCCGTATATCTATCTGCCTGACCTGCTGGAAGCAGAACAGGCCATTGCCGATCGGCTGGCTCTGCTGGCGAAGCGGGAAAAGCAGACGGTGCGGGACCTTGATAAAAACATCCAGGTGCTGGAGCTGACCCAGGGCTTTGCCTATGCGCCCCTGCAGCGGGAAGCCATCCGCAAGGCCATGACCGAAAACTGCCTTGTGCTGACCGGCGGCCCCGGTACCGGCAAGACCACCACAGTCAATGCCATCCTGCAGCTGCTGGAGCATCAGGCAGACCGGGTGGCACTTTGTGCTCCCACGGGCCGTGCGGCCAAACGGCTGAGTGAACTGACCGGCCGCAAGGCCTCTACCATCCACCGCCTGCTGGAAGTGGACTACTCCGGCGGTGTGGTCAGCTTCATCCACAATGACAAGAACCTGCTCAAATGCGATGTGGTCATTCTGGATGAGATGAGTATGGTGGATGTGAAGCTGTTTCAGGCGCTCATTGCAGCCCTGCGGTACAGCTGCCGCATTATCATGGTGGGCGATGCCGATCAGCTGCCCAGCGTGGGGCCCGGCAACATTCTGGGCGAGGTCATCCGCTCCGGGCTGGTGCCCACCGTCTGCCTGAACGAGATCTTCCGGCAGGCCAGACGCAGCCTCATTGTGGAGAACGCCCACCACATCATCAGCAGTGAGCCGCTGCAGAAGGGCGGTAAGACAGACGATTTCTTCTTTCTGGAATCGGACGGCGATGCGGCACAGAAACTGGTGTGCGATCTTGTCACCACCCGTCTGCCCCGGAGCTATGGGTTTGACCCTGTCCGGGATATTCAGGTGCTCTGCCCCACCAAGCTGGGACCCACCGGCACCCAGGCGCTGAATGTGGAGCTGCAGAACCTGCTCAACCCGGAGCAAAAGGGCAAACCCCAGCTCCAGAGCGCCTCCCGGGTGTTCCGGGTGGGCGACAAGGTGATGCAGGTGCGGAATAACTACGAGATCGTCTGGAACCGCATTGGCGGGGAGCAGGGCGTGGGAGCCTATAACGGTGATATCGGCATTGTGGAATCCATCAACATGCGCGACCGCTCCATGGTGGTGCGGATGGATGACCGCCGCCTGCTCTACCCGGCGGAAAACCTGAACGAGCTGGAGATCGCCTACGCCATCACGGTGCACAAGAGCCAGGGCAGCGAGTTCCCGGCGGTGGTGCTGCCGGTGGCGCAGGTGCCGCCAAGGCTCTGCTACCGCAACCTCTTCTACACCGGCGTGACCCGCGCCCGCAAATTGTGCATCGTGGCCGGGCGGCGGGATGTGGTGAACCGGATGATGTCCAATGTCCGGCAGAACCTGCGGTACAGCGGCCTGTGCGAATTGCTGAAAGAGAATCTGCCGCCGGAACAGATGGCGGCAGAATAACCTCTCAGGCGCTTTGCGCCAGCTCCTCTAATAGGGGAGCCAGGCTGCTGACTTGCCTCTCCTACTGGGAGAGGTTTGGTCTATACTTTTTTACTGGCTTATGCTACAATATAAATTGATTTGATTTCCCGCCCGAACGGGCATTTACGATAGAAAACAGGGGAGCAGAGAAAGGAACGTTTCATTATGGCACAGAATGACATCGGCATCGATCTGGGCACAACGACCATTATCATTGCACAGGCAGGGCAGGGGGTCGTGCTCAACCAGCCCAGCGTGGTGGCAATGGATACCCGCAAGAACTCCGTGCTGGAGGTGGGCGACAAGGCCCTGGCCATGGTAGGCCGCACCCCCAACTATATTTCCGCCATTTTCCCGCTGAAGGACGGTGTCATCAGCGACCACACCATGACCCGGGAGCTGATCTGCCGGTTTGTGAATCAGGTGTACAGCTCCCACATGGTCAAGCCCCGGGTGGCTGTCTGCGTGCCCGCTGCCATCACCGGCATTGAGAGTGATGCCGTGGTGGAGGCCGTGATGGCCGCCGGTGCCCGTCAGGTCTACCTGATCGATGAGCCCATTGCCGCTGCACTGGGTTCCGGCATCGACATCACCCAGCCCGATGGCCGGATGATCATTGATATCGGCGGCGGCACCACCGATATTGCTGTCCTGTCTCTGGGCGGCAAGGTCAAGGCCACCAGTGTCCGTGTGGCGGGCAACCACTATGATGACGAGATCCTGAAGCATGTCCGCAACAAGTTCAGCATTGCCATCGGCCAGCGTACCGCAGAGCAGCTGAAAAAGAACGTTGCATGCTGCCCCCAGAAGGCTGATTTTGACGAGACGATGGAGGTCAAGGGCCGCAGCCTGCTGACCGGCCTGCCCATCAAGGTGAATGTTTCCACCAGCGACCTCTACGAGCCTGTGATGATGTTGAGTGAGCAGATCGGCACTGCCGCCCATCAGGTGCTGGAAAAGACCCCGCCCGAGCTGGCAGGCGATATCTTCCGCAATGGTGTGGTGCTGACCGGCGGCGGCGCACAGCTGCACGGCCTGCCCGAATACCTGAGCCAGGAACTCAAGGTGGATGTGACCGTCTCGCCCGATCCCGTGAACTGCGTGGCGTTGGGCACCGCCATGAGCCTGGGCCTGAACGATAAGCTGGAGACCGGCTTCCTGGATGCGACCCCCCGCATGGGCCGCCGTTAACCGGGGCCCTGACCCGGCTTGTTAAGAAATTGGAAAAGTTGCAACAAAATTTTGTTCATACTTGTTGAATCAGGTCGGGAAATATTGTATAATGTTTTCAAATCGCTTTTTGCGCGCCGGGGTCTGCTCCGGAGTGCGGAGTAAATTATTATTAGGAGGAAGACCATGAATCTGGGTTCTGATGTGGTTATCACCATTACCGGTATCGTGCTGGTGTTTGCCATCCTCGTCCTGCTGATGCTCATCATCATGCTGGAAGGCAAGATCTTCGACGGTATGGCCGCCAAGAAGAAGGCAGCCAAGGAGCCTGCTGCTCCCAAGGCTGCCGCAAAGCCCGCTGCCCCTGTGCAGCAGGCTGCTCCTGCCCCTGTGGTGGAGGAAGGCATTCCCGGCGATGTGGTTGCCGCAATTATGGCAGCCATCCATGCCATGGGCAATGGCAAGTACACCCTGAAGGCCGTGCGCCGTGCTGCAAATGGCTGGAGCAAGGCTGGTGTCAACGACACCACCGCACCTTTTTAACACAGGAGGAAAAACATGACACAGTTTATCGATACTCTGGTCGGTATTTTCCAGAGTTCCGGCTTTGCACGGTTCGGTGAGCCGGGCGGCTACCTCTACGCGATCATGATCTGCGTGGGCTGCTTCCTGCTGTACCTGGCCATCGTGAAGGAATTTGAGCCCCTGATCCTGCTGCCCATGGCATTTGGCATGATCCTTGCCAACCTGCCCGGCAGCGGCATTATCCACATGCAGTATTTCGTTGGTGATGGTCTTGAGCACCCGATGTGGATCGAGATCCTGAACAACGGCGGTCTGGCCGATATGCTTTACATGGGTGTCAAGCTGGGCATTTACCCCCCGCTGATCTTCCTGGGCATCGGTACCATGACCGACTTCGCCCCCCTGATCTCCAACCCCAAGAGCCTGCTGCTGGGCGCTGCCGCTCAGTTTGGTATCTTTGGTACTTACATGGGCGCTCGTCTGCTGGCCGCTACCGGCATTGTGGACTTCACCCAGAAGCAGTCCGCTGCAATCGCCATCATCGGTGGTGCAGACGGCCCTACCGCCATCTTTGTTACCTCCCGTCTGGCACCTGAGCTGCTGGGCAGTATCGCCGTTGCGGCATACAGCTACATGGCTCTGGTGCCCGTGATCCAGCCGCCCATTATGAAGGCGCTCACCACCAAGAAGGAGCGCACAGTCGTGATGAAGCAGCTGCGCACCGTGTCCAAGACCGAGAGGATCATCTTCCCCATCATGGTCACCATCATTGTTTCTCTGATCGTTCCCGATGCTGCCGTTCTGGTCGGTATGCTGATGCTGGGCAACCTGATGAAAGAGTCCGGTGTTGTGGATCGTATCCAGAAGACTGCCGGCAATGAGCTGATGAACATCATCACCATTTTCCTGGCTCTGTCTGTTGGCTGCACCACCTCTGCAAACACCTTCCTGAACAGCCGCACCCTGTTCATCATCGTGCTGGGCCTCATCGCATTCTCCTTCGGTACCGCTGCCGGTGTTCTCTGCGGCAAGGTCATGTATGTCCTGACCGGCGGTCAGGTCAACCCCCTGATCGGTTCCGCTGGCGTTTCCGCTGTGCCTATGGCTGCCCGTGTTTCTCAGAAGGTCGGCCAGAGCGAGAACCCCTCCAACTTCCTGCTGATGCACGCCATGGGCCCCAACGTCGCTGGCGTTATCGGCTCCGCAGTTGCTGCCGGTATCCTGATCAACATCTTCGGCTAAGCTTTATCTGAACACTGCCGCCCCTCCTGTGCTATGCAGGAAGGGCGGTTTTTTATGTACAACCCTCTTGAATTGTGATATACTTATAAAGTAAGTGATTTTATAGAAGAACAGGTGAAACAATGGCAGCAAGTCTCCAACAGGAATTTTGCGCTCTGCGCGATACCTATATTGAAAAGCAGTTTGGCCGCCTGAACGATATGCAGCGGCAGGCGGTATTTACCACCGACGGCCCGCTGCTCATTCTGGCCGGTGCAGGCAGCGGCAAGACCACTGTTCTGGTCAACCGCATTGCAAACCTGATCCGGTTTGGCTCGGCCCACGGTTCCAGCTGGACCCCCCGTGAGGTGACCGAAGAGGACATCAAGGCCCTGAAAACGGCAATTATGACCGGCACCGACGCGCCCGCCTGGCTGGACGGGATGCTGCGGCAGAACGCTGTTCGCAGTTGGAACGTGATGGCCATCACCTTTACCAACAAGGCGGCAGGGGAGCTCAAGGAGCGCCTGCGCAATATGCTGGGCGGCGAAGAGGGAGACGAGGTGTTTGCCTCCACCTTCCACTCGGCCTGTGTGCGCATTCTGCGCCGCTGGGCAGAATCCATCGGCTACCCCCGCAGCTTTACCATCTATGATACCGATGACTCCCAGCGCGTGATGAAGGCGGTTTATAAGGAACTGAGCATCGACGATAAGTTCTTCCCGATCAAGAGCGCCATCAACCAGATGAGCCGCTGGAAGGATCAGCTGGTCAGCCCGGAGGAGGCGCTGCGCACCCCGGCCCGGGACACCAAGGGAGCCATTGCCGCCAAAGTCTACGCCGCCTACGAAAAAAAGCTCAGGGAGGCAGGAGCCTTCGACTTCGACGACCTGATCTACCAGACCGTGCAGCTGCTGGCGGAGCACGAGGATGTGCGGGAGTTCTACCAGAACAAGTACCGCTACCTGCTGGTGGACGAGTATCAGGATACCAGCGTGGCCCAGTTCCGGCTGGTCAGCCTGCTCACCGGCCCGGAAAAGAATATCTGCGTTGTCGGTGACGATGACCAGAGCATCTACCGTTTCCGCGGTGCCACCATTGAGAACATTCTGAACTTTGAGCGCATCTTCCCCGGTACCAAGACCATCCGTCTGGAGCAGAATTACCGCTCCACCTCCAACATCCTGAATGCTGCCAACTGCGTCATCCAGCACAACACCGAGCGCAAGGGCAAGACCCTGTGGACCCGGAACGACGAGGGCGACAAGGTGCAGGTCTACACTGCAGAGAATGAGCAGGACGAAGCCATGCACATTGCGGATGTCATCGGTGAGCACCTGAAAGAGGGCGGGCATCTGGCGGACCATGCAGTGCTCTACCGTATGAATGCCCAGTCGGCCCCCATCGAAAGCTACTTTACCCGCGCGGGCATTCCCCATAAGATCGTGGGCGGCCAGCGCTTCAATGACCGCAAAGAGGTCAAGGACATCCACTCCTATATGTCCATTGTGGCGAACGCCCGGGATGATGTGCGCCTGCGCCGCATCATCAACGAGCCTGCCCGGAAAATCGGCAATACCACTGTTGACGTGATTGCTGACCTTGCCGCCCAGCAGGGGATCAGTATGCTGGAAGTCATCTCCCACGCGGATGCATACGCCAAACTCAGCCGTGCCATTATGCCGCTGCTGAAATTCTGGCAGATCTACGAAAAACTGCAGGAATCGCTGGAAACCAGGACACTGGACGAATTTGCCCAGGATGTCATTGAGGTGACCGGCTACAAGGCCATGCTGGAAGCCGATGCGGCCAAGGGTCACGAGGATGCGGCAGACCGCCTGCAGAACCTGGGCCAGCTGGTCAACAACGTCAAAAACTACTGCGATCAGCACGGCGAGGATGCTTCACTGGAAGGCTACCTGGAGGATATCGCCCTCATCAGCGACATTGACAGCTACAACGAGAGCGCTGACCAGGTGGTTCTGATGACCATCCACTCTGCAAAGGGTCTGGAGTTCCCCTATGTGTTCCTCATTGGCATGGAGGAGGGGGTGTTCCCCAGCGAGATGAGCAAATACTCCGAGGCAGATCTGGAGGAAGAGCGCCGTCTGGCCTATGTCGGCATCACCCGCGCCAAGAAGGAGCTGTATATCTCCAACAGCGTCTCCCGGATGCTCTACGGCCGCACCCAGCGCAACGAACCCAGCCGCTTTCTGCGCGAGATCGAGCCTGAGTATATAGAAGAGACCCGCAGCCCGGCGTTGGAACGCCGTTCTTCCATGGGCTGGGGTTCCAGTTACAGTGATACCGTCCCCGGCGGGGCCTCGGGCTACTCCGGCGCGTCCGGCTGGGGCCGCAATTCCAGCAGCTTCGGCGGCCGCACCGGCGGCAGCTACCTCAACCGTGAATACAATGCCTCTGAGCGCGGCGGCTTCGGCTCCGGTTATGCAGGCCGTGGCAGCAGTGCTTCCGGATTTGGTAGCGGAAGCAGCGCCCCGCGCACGTCCGGCTCCTCCGGTTTTGGCGCGGGCTATGGCCGCCCCGCGGCCCCCAAGGCAGCGTCCAAACTTGTGAGCTTTCCGGGGAGCCCGGCAGCTTCCCGCCCGGCATCCACCGGCCCAAAGCATTACGAGGTTGGCGACATTGTGGAGCACAAGGTCTTTGGCCGGGGCAGGGTGCTGGCGGTCAAGGCCGCTGCCGGAGACCAGATCGTGGAGATCAACTTTGAAAAAGTCGGTGTGAAGAAAACCATGGCAAATTTTGCGCCGCTGACGAAAATTACGGAGGAATGAGAAAACTATGATGACCGTTCGATTGATCGCACATACCCCGGAACCGGAAAAGGTGGTGGCGGCAGCGGCCAAGCTCTGCTACTCCGATGCCCATATCACCGACCTGCTGGACGGCCTGACCGAGGAGAAAACGGCCAAGTTCCTGACCATGCTCAGCGACCTGGGCCATGCCAGCCCCATTGAACATGCCAGCTTCACCTTTGGCATTGAGGGCGTGAGCCGCACCCTGCTGGCCCAGATCACCCGGCACCGCATCGCATCCTTCAGTGTCCAGAGCCAGCGGTATGTCCGGCTGGACGACTTCCACTATGTCATCCCGCCGGAGATCGAGGCCATCCCTGAGGCAAAGGCAGCCTTTCTTGAGAGCATGGATGAGGATGCGAAGCGCTACCTGGACCTTGCAAAAAAGCTGGAGGACGGCCACACTGCCCGCCTGATGGCAGAGGGGATGCCCGAAAAGCAGGCCCGCGCCAAGGCCTCCAAACAGGCCAATGAGGATGCCCGTTTTGTGCTGCCCAACGCCTGCGAGACGAAGATGGTCGTGACCATGAACGCCCGCAGTCTGCAGAATTTCTTCCATCTGCGCTGCTGCTCCCGTGCTCAGTGGGAGATCCGTCAACTGGCTGAGGAGATGTTCCGGCTGGTCTACCCGGTGGCACCCCATATCTTTGCCAAGGCCGGCCCGGCCTGTGTCAGCGGCCCCTGCCCCGAGGGCAAGATGTGCTGCGGCAGAACTGCCGAAGTCCGCGCAAAGTATGAGGCCATCAAGCAGGAGGCTGGTGTATGAGCAAAGGCAAGCTGATCGTTCTGGAAGGGCTGGACGGCAGCGGCAAGGGCACGCAGGCTAAGCTGCTGGCAAAGCACCTGACGGTGACGGATCATCTGGTAAGAGAAATCACCTTCCCGGATTATGACAGTGATTCCAGTGCGCTGGTCAAGATGTATCTGGCCGGGCAGTTCGGCGACAAGCCTGACGATGTCAACGCCTACGCGGCATCCAGTTTTTATGCGGTGGACCGCTATGCGGGGTATAAGTCGGATTGGGGCAAGTTCTACGAGGAAGGCGGCATCCTGATCGCTGACCGCTACACCACCTCCAACGCCGTGCATCAGTGCTCGAAGCTCCCGCCGGAGCAGTGGGACACATTCCTGCAGTGGCTCTTTGACTATGAATACCACCTGCTGGGCCTGCCTGCACCCGATAAGGTGATCTATCTGCAGGTTGACCCGGCGGTGAGCCAGCGGCTGATGACTGCCCGCTACCATGGCGACGAGACCAGGAAGGATGTCCATGAAAAGGACACCGAATATCTAGCCCGCAGCCGCCGGGCGGCAGAATACTGTGCCGCACACCTCGGCTGGGATACCGTCCACTGCACGGCAGGGGAGAAGATGCGAAGCATTGAGGATATTCAGGGAGAGGTCAGAACTCTTGCTCTCGCTGTTATTTGAAACAAAAGGAGGCATCCTATATCATGTACCGTTTGATGCAGCCGTCCGATTGGGCGGAGGTGCTGGCCCTGTGGCAGGCCCAGCGCGGCGACACGGAGGAGTTTGTCCGTGGCGCTGTGGAGCGCTTTGCCGGGGTGCAGAATGTCTACGTCGCGGAGGAAAACGACCACATTGAGGCTGTGGCACTGGCTGTGCCGGTGACCCTGCAGGGCCGCCCGGGCAGCTATCTGTTCGGTCTGTGCGGGCAGGGCAGCCTGCTCCTTGCGGGCCTGGTGGATACCCTGTGTGCCCAGCAGAAACTGCGGGGCGCAGGCTTTGTGGTGGCAGTGCCCGCCAGCCCGGAACAATCAACGCTGCTGCAGGATAAAGGCTTCCAGAAAGCCTTTGCCCTGCGCTGCCTGCCCCGGGAGGTGGAGCGCAACCTGTGGAGCCAGGCGGAATTCGATTCCGTGACGGCGAAAAAACTCTGCGAGCTGCGGGCAAAATACTGGCCCGACACCGTTCAGCTGCCGCCGGAGCAGATGGGGGAAGTTCTGCGGGACCTGTATTCCCGTGGCGCGACCATCGTATCCAGTGAGCAGGGCTACGGCATCTATTTCCGCAGGGAGGATACCCTTTACTTTGTGGAGATGATGGCAGAAAACGACCGTGCCGCCGAGGTGCTGATGGAAGCCGCCCGGGAGAAAGAGGTCATTGTGGAAAAGGCTGTCATCACGGTGGGGGCTGCCCAGAATCTGTTCCTGGGCGAGGGAACCCGGCAGGAGTATGGCCTCATCCGCTTTGAAGGAGAACCTTTTGATGTTTCGGAGAGCTACATGCGCCTGATGATGGACTGAAAGGAACGTGGATATGGCAGAGAAACACCAGAAAAAGAAAAAGGGCAGTGTGCTGAGGATCCTGTTGGTCGTGCTGTTGCTGCTGGTACTGACAGTCGGTGCAGCAGGTGTGTTTGCGTATAACGAGATCAACGGCAATGGAGGAAAGCCCGGTGCAGAGGTGACCGTCAGCATCCCCCAGGGCAGCGGCGTTGCTGCCATCGCAAAGGAGCTGAAGGAGGCTGGAGTGATCCGTTCGGCCTATCTGTTCCGCTGGTATGTGGGGCACAAGGGTGCCGCCGGAAAACTGCAGTATGGTGATTTTACGCTGCAAACCGGCGGATATTCCTACGATGGCCTGATCACAGAGTTGTCTGCGTATGCAAAGGCGGATTCGGTGCGGCTGACCTTCCCGGAGGGAACCACTGCCATTGCCATTGCCCGGAAAATGGAGGAAGCCGGTCTGTGTACTGCCGAGGAGTTTTTGGAAGAAGCCAACACCGGAGATTTCAGCGAGTACACCTTCTGGCAGTATGTCCCGGACGATGCCCCCAATCGCTTTATGAAGTGTGAGGGCTACCTCTTTCCGGACACCTATGAGTTTTTGACGGACGATACCGTGCATCATTATGTTGCAACGTTCTATGCACACTTCGATAAACAGTTCACAGCTGAGATGTATAGGGAACTGGAAAAGCAGGAGCTGACCCTGCCCGAGGTTATCACACTGGCTTCCTTTGTACAGGAGGAAGCGGGCAACGATCAGGATTCTAATGTGGCGCAGGTGTTCCGCAACCGTCTGGCTGAGGGATCGCCCTACCCCAAGCTCCAGAGCAACACCTCCAGCTATGTCCAGAGCGACGAGGACAACAACTACCTCTGGAACTGGGTGGCTCCGTATTATGGCGGCTGGGAGAAGATCCCCGAGAACATCCGGAATGCCTACGATACCTACACCTGTGAGGGCCTGCCCGCCGGGCCCATCTCGAACCCGGGCCTTGCCGCGATCCAGGCTGCTCTGGCACCTCAGTGCGATGAGGAAGTCAGGGACTGCTATTTCTTTGTTACGGACCTTTCCGGCCACTACTATTACGCCAAGACCTATGCTGAACATCAGGCCAACTGCCGGAAAGCGGCTGAAGTCAATCAGAGTTTGAAGAAGTAAGTCCCTCTCAGTCCGCTATGCTGACAGCTCTCCCAAGGGGAGTGCCAACTGCAGCTCCGGAGTCAGGTTTGCAGAAACCGATCCGGTGAGGCGGTATCGCGTCAGCGATGACAGAGAGGGTGTTAAAAAGAGAGGACGATTTTATGTTACAGATCCCGGAACTGCTGGCCCCGGCAGGCGACTTGGAGCGCCTGCGTTATGCCATCAACTATGGAGCAGACGCTGTTTATTGCAGCCTGCCGGAGTTCGGTATGCGGTCGGCTCCTGCCAATTTTACGCCGGAGCAGCTGGCCGAGGGTGTGATCTATGCCCATGCCCGCGGTCGCAAGGTCTATCTGACCATGAACACACTGCCCACCAATGAGGAAGCCGACCGTCTGCCCGAAGCCATCAAGGCCGCAGCTGCCGCCGGTGTGGATGCCTTTATCGTGGCCGATCTGGGTGTGCTGGAAGCCTGCAAGCAGTTCGCCCCGGAGATCGATGTCCACATGTCCACCCAGACCGGCATCACCAACTGGGCCGCTGCGCGTGCCGCTTACAACATGGGTGCAAAGCGTGTGGTGCTGGCTCGTGAGATGAGCCTGCAGGATATCGCCACCCTGCGCGATAAGACCCCGCCGGAGCTGGAGATCGAGGCGTTTGTCCACGGAGCCATGTGCATGAGCATCTCGGGCCGGTGCCTGCTCTCCAATTACATGGCAGACCGGGATGCAAACCGGGGCCAGTGCGCCCAGCCCTGCCGCTGGAAGTATTACCTCAGCGAGGAGACCCGCCCGGGCCAGCTGTATGAGATCGGCGAAAATGAGAACGGCAGCTATATCCTCAATGCAAACGATCTGTGCACCGCTCCCTTCATCGACCTCATCTGCAAGGCAGGTGTGGACAGCCTGAAGATCGAGGGCCGCGCCAAGACGTTCTACTATGTCGCCAGCGTTACCGCCGCCTACCGCAAGGCTCTGGATCAGTATCTGGCCGACCCGCTCAACGATAACTTTGAGCTGAGCGATGACGTTCTGGCCGAGCTGACACGTACCAGCCACCGGCACTACTCCCCGGGCTTCTACTTTGGCCGCGAGCAGGCCCGTCAGGCAACCGACAGCGCTACTTATATCCGTGAGTGGGAGTTTGTGGGCACTGTGGAAAGCTGGGAGAATGGTGTTGCCTCCTGCCAGCAGCGCGGCAAATGGAGCCTTGGGGATACGTTGGAGGTGCTCTGCCCGGATGGCCGCAGCATCCCGCTGCACCCGGAGTGGATCAAAAACGAGGCAGGGGAGAGCGTGGAATCTACTCCCCACGCCATGGAAAAGTACACCATCCCCACCCCGGAGCTGCCCCCCATGAGCCTGCTCCGCCGGAAGGTAGAAACTCTTGACAAATGATTCCAGAAGCAGTAAAATAATAAAGTCAAAATGAACGATGTCCTCTGGCTCTAGTGGTCAGAGGACAGTTGAGGGCTCGTAGCTCAGTTGGGATGAGCGTTCGGTTCGCATCCGAAAGGTCGAGGGTTCGACTCCCTTCGAGTCCATACAATAGAAAACCGCTCTGTCGTAGCTATACGGCAGGGCGGTTTTCTTGTTTGCAGTGTTCAGCCATCGGGATAGTTACTTCCGGTGCCAATGCGCTGCGGATGCTTCCCGAAAAATTGCTGGGCGATTCCATCCAGTTGTGCGGTGATCTGCCGGAAATCCTGATTCAGATCCAAGGTGCGTGCACCAATCAGGTTGCCGCCCAAGTTGAACAGGCAATCCGGGGTGATGGCTTCCTGCGTTTTTGCGTAGACCAGCAGCCCGGAAACATTTCCGGTATGGGAGGTGTCCTGATTTTTGACGTAGGTGTAGATCTGATAGAGGTTGGCAGAATGCAGGGTCTCTTTGTTGAAACGCTGCTGCAATGTCCGGCTGTAATACTTGGCATCCAAAATCAGGATTTTTTCATGGAAACGCAGAAAAATATCGGTTTGCATGGCGGGGAGAAACCGCAGCATGGCAGCATTGTGCTCTCCCACAAGATCCCATTTGACCTGTGCAGCCTTGACTTCAGTAAGATAGGGATGGTGTTGCCGGTAATACTCCAGAATAAAGCGTTCGTACAGCTTTGCCATGTGTTCATCCGAAAATGCTGTCATTTTATAGCTGCCGATCTCTGTGGTCTGCAGCATATCGTGCAGCACGAAATAGCAGAGATTCAGCAGCATTTCGTAATTCTGGTTGTTCCGCTGATAATGTAACTGCCTCCATGGGATCTGAGATGGAAGCAGTGCGGAAACCGTGTCCAGAAACAGCAGCGCTTTCTTCAATTCCACTTTGCGCTCAGTGGAAACGTTCTCGTCCCGAAGCAGCACCTGCAGGGTGGTTTTCAGGATCTGGTTATACAGGTTGTCCTCGGAAAGCTCGTCAAAAGTACAGGCGGCCTGCGGCTTGTGCTGGATGCGGACCTTAATAGTCTGCGGAAGATCCAGCTTTCCCCGCAAAACCGACCGTGTCTCGCTTCGGGAAACATATTCCCGATAAAGCCCCTGCTTCAGCTGCCGAAAAACGCCCTTTGCAAGGATGGCGGCAAACAAATCGTCGATGTGCTCAAACTTTTCCGAGGCAATGCATTGATAATCCTGTTGCTGAAGCACCTGATAGGCGTAGGAGAGCATATAGTAGATGTTCTGGATAAAAATCCCTTTGTCAGTCGTCATTGAAAACACCACGCAGATTCTCTTCCCAACGATGCAGCTTGTCGGGCGCATCGAACCAGTATTCTGCCAGCGTAGGGAGAATATCAAATTCCACCACAGAGCGCAACCGGTTGGTGGTGCAGGCGGCAGGGTCGGCCAGACAGAAGTAGCTGTGACCAATGCGGAAGCCGGAACCAAGGGAGGCATCTGTAGTAATTTCCCGGTTCAATGCCTTGATCTGTTCCACCAGAACATTGAAGGTTTCGTTGTCGAGCGCGGATTGATATTTCTGGAATCCCTCGGAGGTGAACGCCGGTTCCATCTCGAAGAAACTGAAACGTCTGCGCAGCGCATAGTCGATCATGGCGAGACTGCGGTCGGCGGTGTTCATCATGCCGATGATGTAGAGATTTTCCGGGACATAGAAGGGCATCCCGTTATAGGCCAGCGTGATCTTTTCACCCCGGTGGTCGCTTTCAATCAGCATCATCAGCTCGCCGAAGATCTTGCTCAGGTTGCCCCGGTTGATCTCATCGATGAGGAAAAAGTACTCCCGGTCAGGGTCGTTGGAAGCCTTCTGGCAGAAGCGGTAAAATACACCCTCGGTCAGTTTGAAGCCGGAGCCCTCCGGTCGGTAGCCCAGCATGAAATCCTCGTAGGAATAATTCTGGTGGAACTGTACGAACTCCACCCGGGAAGAATCAGCTTGCCCCATCATGGAGTACGCTAGCCGTTTGGCGGCGTAGGTCTTTCCAACGCCGGGTGCGCCTTGCAGAATAACGTTCTTTTTGCGGCGCAGTAGAGAGACCAAAACGTCATAGCGCGGTTCGCTCAGAAATACGCTGTTCAGAAAATCTGATTTTGTATAAGCGTTCGATGCTATCGAACGGACGGGTGCTGGATTTTCTTCCCGGATGAGATCCAGAATAAAGTTGTATTCCCCTTCCGAAAGCTTGAACAGGCTTCCATTCTGTTGTACAAAAAACTCCATTTTCTCCAGCTCAGGGAAGGATTTCAGCGCAGCATACTCAATAGGGGAAGTCAGGCTCTCGGTTTTTTCAAAATAAATCTCCTTGCCATTGTTTTCCTGTGTGATCTTGGCTAGAGCCACCACTCGCTTTACCGGATTTGCTTCGTAGCCGATCACAAGATCCCCAGCTTTTGCATCGAGAAAATTCTGGAAGATCCTGCGCTTGTTTCCGTTGTCATTGTACAGCGTATACGTCTGCTCTTCGCCGACCCGCAGACTGGAATAACTCCAGATCTTAGGATTGGCAGTCAGCCACCAGTAGTGGCGTGAAGGCGCTTCACAGGCAGCAGTGGCAGCCGGTATTTTTGAGAAATCAGTCTTCTTCAGAGCCTGTAAAAGCTCATCCCGCAAACGCCAGATGTAAGTGCCGTCCGCCTTTGTGCCGACTTTTTTGCCCACATATAAAATGGGCCACCAGCGCATACTTTCGCTGTCGCGGGGCATGATGCGGCAGCCTGTCTTTTCTGCAACCCGCTGTGCAAGATGGTAGGTGTTAGAGATGTAGAAATTGCTGGTTCCGCCGTATTTAATGGCAAGTTGCTTGCAGGTGGCCTGCCCGCCGTAATCCAGCATACATTTCATCACCCGCAAAGCCTCCGGGGTAAAAACCGAGGTGTCCTGCAGCAAAGCACTCCACTGTGCGGTTGTAATGCCCGGATCATACTCACTTTTAGCGGGAAACCATCCGGCCTGCATCTGCGCTGTCTTTTGTTCGGCAAGGTAGAAACGGCTCAGATAAAAGCCCAGATCAATGGCGGCAATATTCCAGTGTGTGTCGGGCCAGTATTTTCCGGCAGGGGCTGCATCTATGGCGCTTCGGATCATTTGAGTGACGGCTATATTTTGGCTCAGTGCTGCCCGTAGCTCATCATAAAGACGGTAGCTGTTTAGCAGCGACTCTACAGAGCCATCCCGCTTAGGCGGAGCATCGAAGTTCAGCGCATCCGAGATGTCACGGGCAACGGAATAGCGGTAGATATAATATTGATCCGGATACCGGAGCCACAGATAGACGCTGATGGCACTGGTGTTCTGGTAGTGGTTGTTCCAGCTGCCGTCGTTGTATTTTGTATGTATTTCTTCGGTGGCAGCCTGAAATGCAATAATGCGCTTGGAAAGCTCAGTAGATTCATCAAACAAGCTGCGGAACATTGCGCGTGTTGCCTCACAGTCTGCTGCTGCAAAATTCAGGATCATCGCGCGAGGATAGGCATAGCCGGTATCCAGAAGCGAAGAGACTTTTGCAGTAGCTTCCTTGAACATTCCTGCAAAATCTATTGCGTCAATATTCCAATGGTCGTGGAAATGCTGTGCGGCTTCCCATTTGAAATCTTCTCCGCGTGGCCAATGCTTCGGGAAATAGGTCTGGTATCCGTTCAAAACAGGCTCCAGTTTTGCTAGATCAATCATGGTTGCTCCCTTCGAAATCAAAAAGTCTTTAAGATATTGTACCACGATAAAAGTAGAAACACCATATTCCGGCAAAATAAAATGCCCGCCTGAAAGTCAGACGGGCATACAGTAAATCAAATCATCTGAAAATGCCGCAACGCTTCCACGATCGCATCCTCTTTTTCTTTCGTACACTTGGGCTGTTTGGCATTTTCAGATTTGGGCTTATTATAATTCTCTCGCTCGATGATGCCGTACTTCTGCTTCACCTGTGCGATATAGAGGTTGGAAACCCTCAACTGATGGTGTTCCCACACATAATCCCGAATCTCGTTGTAAGTCGCCTTGCTCTCTGCGGTAGTCACATCCAACTCGTCCATGCTGACGTCCACTTCGATGTGCCGCTCGACATTGAGTTTGGTCAAAAGGAGAACCGCTTCGACGTGCTTTGTCCTCGGGAAAAGGTCCACCGGCTGCACCTTTTCTGCCCGATACCCATGCTCTTCCAGCCACTTGGCATCCCGGGCGGCGGTGGAGGGGTTGCAGCTGACATAGACCACCCGGCGGGGGGACATGGTGACGACAGCGGAAAGGGTTGCTTCGTCACAGCCCTTGCGGGGCGGGTCGAGCATCACAACATCCGGGTGTAGGCCCTCGGCGGCAAGCTGAGAGGCCGCCTTACCAGCATCGGCGCAGAAGAAGCGGCTCTTTGCGGCTATGGCATCACCCATGCGGGCAGCATTGGCCTTGGCGCTTTCGATGGCTTCAGGCACGATCTCCACGCCGATGAGCTCCCGGCAATGGTCTGCCATGGACAGGCCAATGGTGCCCATGCCGCAGTAGAGATCCAGCAGCAGGTCATCCGGGGTCAACTGAGCATATTCTGCGGCAATGTCATAGAGCTGCTCAGCGGCCAGGGTGTTGACCTGATAGAACGACAAGGGGCCCAGCTGCACCGGAACGCCGCAGAGGGTGTCCTCAATAAACCCGGGGCCGTACAGGGTGTGGGTCTCGCTGCCCAGGATCACATTGGTGTTTCTGGCGTTGACATTGATCAGGATGGTGGCGATATCGGCAAACTGCGCAGTCAGTGCGCGGCAAAGCTCCTCTGCGTGGGGCAGCTTTGCCCGGGTGCAGACCAGACAGACCATGATCTGGCCGCTGTGGACACCCCGGCGCAGAAACACATGACGAACCAGCCCCTTGCCCGTCTGCTCATCGTAGGGCTGGATGTTGTGGGCGGCAAAGAAATCGCAGAGGGTATTGCCGATTTCGTTCAGCACATCCGGCTGCAGCTTGCAGTCGGGGCAGGGAACAATGCGGTGGGTGCGCCCGGCGTAGAAACCGATGCAGGGCTTGCCATTCTTATCACGGCCCACCGGGAATTGAACCTTATTGCGGTAGCGGTCGATCTCGGGGGAGGGGAGGGGCGGCAGCACGGGTACATCCAGCCCGCCAATGCGGCGGAAAGCATCGGTAACGCTTTCGCCCTTGGCGCGCAGTTCAGCTGCATAATCCAGATGCCGCAGGCTGCAGCCGCCGCAGGGGCCGGCCACCGTGCAGTCCACTGGGATGCGGTCAGGCGAGGGGGTCTGAATGGCATCCAGAATGCCGAAAGCATAGCGGCCGCAGTCCTTGACGATGCGGATAGAGGCAACGTCGCCGGGGGCAGTGCCGGGTATGAACACAGCCTCGCCGTCCGGGCTGTGAGCAACGCCGCTGCCATCGTTGGACAGGCGCTCAATGGTCAGGGTCAGCACCTGATTTTTTTGTAAGGGCATGGAAATTCTCCTTTGGAATGGGATTGGGTCAGGATTCTTCCGAAGCGGGGGCATCTGCATTTTCGCTCTGGGCGGCAATGTATTTGCTGGGCGGCATCCCCTTGGCACGCTTGAAGACCCGGGAAAAATAGAACTGGTCAAAGAAGCCCACCGAGATGGCAACCTCTGCAATGGAAAGGTTGCCGGCCCTCAGCAGCTTGCAGGCTTCGTTGATGCGGTATTCGGTCAGATAATCGATGGGGCTCTTGCCCACATTGAGCATGAATACCCGGTACAGATGACTGCGGGAAACGCCCACGCTCTTAGCGACATCATCGATGGAGATGTCGTGCGAATAGTTGAACTGGATGTATTTGATGGCATTCAGTACATATTGATTGGAGGAGGAGGCGTTGTGGGGGCGCGTCTCGCTGGTCTCCTTCATCAGGGCAGAGATGAACAGGTAGAGGTACCCCACCATGGCAGCCTCATCCTGAGGCTCTAACCCACGGGAAGAATAGATGTTGGTCAGAGCTGCCCGCATTCCCTCCGGGTCCTGCGTGTGGTGCACAGGAGCAGTGTCGGTAAAGGGAAGCTGTGCCGCCAGTTTGTGAGCGCAGGCACCGTTGAAGCCGACCCAGCTGTACTCCCAGGGCTGCTGCTCATCGGCAGAGTAGCGGATGAGCTGACTGGGCCGGGCAAAGAACAGATCTCCCGGCACGACCTCAAAGGTCTTGCCGCCCACTTCAAAGGTGCCCTTGCCCGAGACAACCAGATGGATCAGGTAGTGATCCCGGATACCGGGCCCCCAAGTCTGGCCCGGGGCACAGCGCTCCAGACCACAGTTGAAGATGGATAATTCAATATTATTGGTGTAATTCTGCTTGAAGGACTGCTTGTAGACATCTGCCATGATCGTTTCCTCCAGTTGACCGCATTCTTGATTCCAGTATATCATAACTGTATCTGCAAATTCAACAAAAGTACATCCGAAACTTTGGTTTTCGCGCCGAAATTGGATTTTTTGCGGATTCAAATTGCAAAAGAGGGCGGAATGAAGTACAATAAGGCTAACCCAAGTGCATGGACCCTTCATGCACGGACTTTGCGGAGAACGTTTGTGGAGGAGGAATGGCCATGGCGACCAGTGCACAACTCAGACGGGAGATCCTTGCGGGGCAGTGGGACGAAGCGCTCTGCACGCTCTATGGCACAGAACCGGCGGTGCTGGTCCGCCAGCGGCAGCGGTATGCCGCTGCGCTGGAACAGTTTGAGCTGTACTATGGCCCCGGGCGGCAGGTGCATGTTTACTCGGCTCCGGGCCGGGCGGAGCTGGGCGGCAACCACACCGATCATCAGCACGGGTATGGTCTTGCGGCAGCGGTGACGCTGGATCTGGTCGCAGTGGCATCCCCCAGTGACGACGGTTTTATCCGGGTCAAATCCCGGGGCTTCAACAAGCTGGATGTCATTGATCTGAGCGAGGCCGAGCCCCAGCAGGGCGAGAGCACCCATTCGGCCAGTCTGATCCGGGGCATTGCGGAAGGTTTCCGGGCACAGGGAAAGACGGTGGGTGGCTTCGATGCCTATACCGCCAGCGACGTGCTCCGGGGCAGCGGGCTTTCCAGCTCGGCGGCCTTTGAGATGGGAATGGCGGCCATCCTGAACGGGGAATATGGCTGCAGGCTGACAGCGCCGGAGCTGGCGAAGATCTGCCAGTATGCGGAAAATACATATTTCGGAAAACCCAGCGGCCTGTTGGATCAGCTGACCAGCGCCGTGGGCGGGGTCATCTTTGCGGATTTTGCCGATCCAAAGAAGCCCCGGATAGAAAAGATCCACACGGCAGGGTTGCTCCCGGTGGGCATGACCCTTTGCGTGACCGATACCCGGGGCAGTCACAGCGAGCTGACCGGTGAATTTGCGGCCATCCGGCATGAAATGGAATCGGTGGCGGCCTGTCTGGGCGGTAAGGTGTTGGGACAGGTCAAGGAGCAGGAGTTCTGGAAAGCTCTGCCACGCCTGCGAAAAGCCTGCGGGGATCGTGCTGTTCTGCGTGCAGTCCACTATTTTGAAGAGAATGCCCGCGCATTGGCCCAGCGGAATGCCCTGGTCAGCGGGGATTTCAATGCTTTCCTGCAGCTGATTCTGGAAAGTGGACATGCCTCTTTTGCCCTGTGCCAGAACGTTTACTGCTCTACGGACGTACGGCATCAGGGGCTCTCGGTGGCGCTTGCCCTCAGTCGGACTCTGCTGGAGGGGCAGGGGGGAGCCTGGCGGATGCAGGGCGGCGGCTTTGCAGGGACCATTCAGGCGTTTGTACCCGGTATGCTGGCGGCAAAATATCACGACGCGATAGAAAAGGTGTTCGGTGCGGGCAGCTGCTATCTGCTCCGTCTGCGGGAGCAGGGGGCTCTGCGGGTCATTTGAGCATCTGGATGCAGCCAAACAAAAAGAGCTTCACACTCCGGCAGAAGCCGGAATTGTGAAGCTCTTTTATGTTACAGGGAAAACGACTCAGATACCGCGCCGCTGCTGTTTTTGGCGCATTTCATCCGTGAAATTAGAAACGGCAGAGAAGGTATCATCGTGATAACCGAACCAGTTGGACAGGTTCTTGTAAATGTTTTCTACAAACCGGTAGCCGGAAACAACAACATTGAACAGGAGCAGAGGCACAAACGAGATCGAAATGGAGAGGATCCCCCCCTGAAAGAAGAAATCGTCCAGGTGGAGGTTATCCGTAAAGCTGTCCAATGCATCTCCCAGTTCTCCGCCGCCAAAGATCTCCGGCAGCTCTTCTTCCGGAAGCGTTGCATAAGATGCAGGCATACGCAAGTTTTCCATAAAAGGCTCCTTTCAAAGATTTACTCAGGCGGCCAGAGCTACTGTACCTGCGGCCTGTGCCTGATTTTTGGCTTCGCTCTCGTTGTAGATATTCCGCATATCGTTGTAGATGGACAGGAAGCTCTCAATGGCAGACCTAGCCCAGTAGTAGACATAAACGCCTGCAAAACCGGCAGCAACCACAGTCATGGTCTTGCCAACGGGAGTCTGGCGGCCCCAGTAATGCTCAATGGCACCCATCGTGGTCAGACCATCGTTCCGCATGTCAATGATACCGGCAATGGTGTTGCTGATGGCAGCCTGACCCAGCATACGTACCAGGTTGACACCGACATTAACGGTGAAATTCAGGACATCCTGCGCGTTGATATTCAGCTCAAAAGCGCCGCCAACGGTGTAGACCATTTCATCTTCGGAGAGAACCGCATAGGACGCGGGCAGCTGCATCGTGCTCTGATAGGTAAATTCCATGGTGGAAAACTCCTTTCGTTCGTAAAATCCGCGCAAAGGCGGATATGAAGCTAATTGGATTATAGCATAATTGCCCAAAAACAACAAGAGAGCGATGAAACCCCAAATGCGAAAGAATTGTGAAGATACTGTGGCCGTTTTGTAAAAAAGAAACGGTTCTGCGCGGAAATATATGGAACGTCCTGCGCGGGATGCGGCGAAAAAATGTTGTGTGAAAATTGAAAATAATGCAAAAAGAGACGGCGGGCACCAGTTCCTCCGGAAAGGAGGGGCTGGTGCCTGCCGTCTTTGTATGGGGAGAAAAGAAGAAGGAAACGTTTTAGCGGTCTGCCACAGCCGGGATCCGGTCATACAGTGCTGTCAGATCGGCAATATGCTCGGCCAGCAGACTGGTAAGCGGGGTATCCAGCCGCCACTGCCAGTTGGCTCCCTGGGTGCTGGGGGTGTTGATGCGGGCCTCCGCACCCAGATGCAGCCAGTCGGCCATGGGGATGATGGCCATATCCGAAACACTGGCAAGGCAGGCGCAGATCATAGCCTCTGTCAGATCCTCGGGCAGGCAGCGCAGGTAACGGCAGGCATAGTGGACATCCTCGGGGCTGGCAGATTGCCGCCAGCCCTCGGTGGTCACATTGTCATGGGTGCCGGTGTAGACCACGCTGTTGTGAGGGTAGGTGTAGGGAAGATAGTTGCCCGGTTCCCGGCTGTCAAAGGCAAACTGCATGATCTTCATGCCCGGATAGCCGCTGGCAGCCAGCATGGTCTTGACCTCAGGGGTCAGGTATCCCAGATCCTCTGCAATGATGCCGCCCTGACCCAGGGTCTCGTGGATGGCATCGATGAAAGCACGATCCGGCCCCTTTTCCCAGTGGCCGCCTGCCGCCGTCTTGTTTCCGGCAGGGATGGCGTAGTAGCTCTCAAAACCACGGAAGTGGTCGATGCGCACGACATCATAAATCGAAGTAGCGTGCTGCATCCGGCGCTTCCACCAGGCAAAATCCTCGGCCTTGTGGCGGGGCCAGTCGTAGAGCGGATTGCCCCAGAGCTGACCGTCTGCCGCAAAGGCATCCGGGGGGCAGCCTGCCACCTGCGTCAGGTGGGTCTGGCCGTCGGTCTGGAAAAGCTCCGGCCGCGTCCACAGATCGCTGGAATCCGGGCTGACGTAGATGGGGATATCTCCCACCAGCTGGATTCCCTTGCTGTTGGCATAGGCTTTCAGGGCGTTCCACTGGGTGTAGAAGAAGAACTGCACCGCCTTGAAATAATCCACCTGCCCGGCCAGACGCTCCCTGGCAGCGGCTACGGCAGCGGGCTGGCGGGTGCGCAGGTCATCCGGCCAGTCACACAGGCCTGCCTGTCCCTGTTCGGCCTTGATGGCCATGAACAGGGCGTAATCGTCCAGCCAGAAGCTCTGTGCCGTGCAGAAGTCTTTGTACTCCACGCTGGCTGCAGCCAGCAGACGGTCAGCGGCTTTTTGCAGCACCACCGGGCGCTGCTGGTAGAGCACGCCGTAGTCCACCGGTCCAACCGGAACCTTAGCGGGAATCTCATCAGCGGTCAGATAGCCCTGCTCGTGCAGGACACGGAAATCGATAAAGTAGGGGTTCCCGGCAAAGGCGGAAAAGCTCTGGTAGGGGCTGTCACCGTAGCCGGTGGGGCCAATGGGCAGGATCTGCCAATAGGTCTGCTTTGCACGGGCCAGAAAATCCACGAACGAAAAGGCTTCTTTCCCCAGCGTGCCGATGCCAAAGGGCCCCGGCAGACTAAAAACGGGCATCAGAATGCCGCATGCTCGCATGGTGAACTCCTCCTTAACCCTTGACAGCGCCTGCAACAACACCCTCAATGATGTATTTCTGGCAGGTCATGTACAGGATGATGATGGGGATGATGGCGATGATGATGCAGGCCATCATGGGGGCCAGCTCCACACGGCCATAGCCGCCGCGGAAGTACTGGATCGCCATGGGGATGGTGCGGTACTTCTTGATATCCAGCACCAGAGTGGGCAGCAGGTAGTCGTTCCAGACCCACATGGTTTCCAGAATGGCGGTGGAGATCATGGTAGGCTTCAGGATGGGGAACACGATCTTGAAGAAGATCTGGATGGGGTTACAGCCATCGATCATGGCGGCCTCCTCGATCTCTATGGGAACGCTCTTCATAAAGCCGGTGAACATGAACACGGCCAGACCGGCACCAAAGCCCAGGTAGATGATGCAGATGTTCCAGGGGGTGTTCAGTTTGAGGGTATCTGCGGTCTTGGACAGAGTGAACATGACCATCTGGAAGGGGACGACCATCGAGAACACGATGAGCAGGTTCATAAATTTGCTGAGTTTGTTGTTCACCCGGGTCAGGTACCAGCCCGTCATGGAGCAGCACAGCAGGATGAGGACCACACTGGAAACGGTAATGACAAGGCTGTAGCCCAGACTGGAGAGGAAGCCCATTTTGATCACGCCGTAGACGTAGTTGGAAAGGCCTGCAAAGCTCTCACTGGTGGGCAGCTGGAACACGGTAGAGGTGGTAAAGGTACCCTCTTTTTTCAGGCTATTCAGCAGGATCAGGACGATGGGGTAGATCCACAGCAGACAAAGCAGGGCCATGATGACGGTGAGAATGTTATCCCACAACTTTTTCTGTTTAATCATTACTGCTGGACCTCCTTAGAACGGGTGAAGTGGAGCTGCGCCAGAGAGATGACCACAACGATCAGGAAGAATACCACAGCCTTTGCCTGGCCGATGCCTTTCCACTGAGCACCAGAGCGGCCATAGAAGGTATTGTAGATGTTCAGGGCCAGCATTTCACTGGCGTTGGCAGGTTCGCCTGCGGTCAGGGCAACGTTCTGGTCGAACAGCTTAAAGCTGTTGGTCAGGGTCAGGAAGGTGCAGATGGTGATGCTGGGCATGACCATGGGCAGCTTGATCTTGAACAGGATCTCGCGGTCAGAAGCACCGTCGATCTTGGCAGCCTCGATCAGGTCACCGGGCACGCTCTGCAGACCGGCCACGTAGATGATCATCATATAACCGATCTGCTGCCAGCACATCAGAATGACCAGACCGACGAAACCGGCCTTGGCATCCAGCGCCAGCAGGGGCTTTTGCAGGTTTGCCAGCACGCCGTTGAGCAGGATCTGCCAGATGTAGCCCAGCAGGATGCCGCCGATCAGGTTGGGCATAAAGTAGACGGTACGGAAGATGTTGGTGCCCTTGATGCCGCGGGTCAGCACGATTGCAATGGCAAAGGCGCAGACATTGATGAGCACGGTGGAGACCACAGTGAACGCTGCCGTAAAGCCGAAAGCGTGCAGGAAGGTGGAATCCTGGAACACGGAAATATAGTTCTGGATGCCCACAAAGGTGGTCTTGCTCACGGTGGTGAAGCGCTGGAAGGAAAGGAAGATGCCCCAGATAAAGGGCCAGATAAAGCCGATGATGAACGCGATCAGCGTAGGAAGCACGAACACCGGCCAATATTTGCTGATGGCCTTTTGCATGATATACCTCCAAAACAAAGGGAGGCGGGCGAACAGCTCGCCCGCCTCCCATTACGGTTTACACAAATAAAAGGGGAAAGTCAGAATCGCTTAGCCGTTAGCCAGCTTGTACTCCTTGGCCCAGCCATCAACGAAGGCAGTGACAACGGCGTTCCAATCGCCGGTACCTGCTGCGTAAGCGGTCAGAGCGGAACCAACGCCGTTCTTCCACTCCTCGGAAGGCATGGTGGAGAAGCACCAGTCAACACTGGTCTTGCCAGCTGCAACGTAGTCGTTTGCAATGGCGATCAGGGGGTTGGTGGAATCCTTTGCAGCCTTGAAGGGGATGACAAAGCCCATATCATCAGCCATTGCGCTGGTGCCGGTCTCGGAGGTGACACACCAGTACAGGAAGTCCAGAGTGGCCTGAATGTCCTCGTCAGAAGAGGTGTTGTTCACGCACCAGAAGTTCTCGGAACCGGTGCACAGGCCCTGGTTCTCCTCGCCCTCAGCGCCGATGTAGATGGGCAGCATACCCAGGTTGTCGTCGCCCAGATCCTTCACGTCGCTGTAAGCCCAGGTGCCGTTCTGATAGAAGACAGCCTTTTTACCAACAAACTCTGCCACGGCATCGTTGCCGGTCTTGGAAGCCAGCAGCGTGGGATCGCAGGTGGAATCGGTGATGTACAGATCCCAGATCTGCTTGTAGTTGTCGAGGTAGGTGCCCTTGATAGCGTCGGTGGAGCTGATGCCGTCTGCCTTGTACTCGTAGTAGATGGGCAGGTTTGCCAGATGAGTCTTGAAACGCCAGTCAGAAGAGGCATCCATGCCGGCGGAAGTGAAAGCACCATCCACGCCCAGCTCAGCCTTGCGTGCCTGGATATCATCGGCGACCTTCTTCAGATCGTCAAAGCCCTTGATGTCGTCCTGGGTGTAACCGGCGGCAGTCAGCAGCTCCTTGTTGTAGATGATGCCGTAGGTCTCAATGACGTATGCAATGCTGGTGACAGCGTCGCCGTCCTTCAGGGCGAAGGAGTCGCTGGTCAGTTCGCCGTACAGCTTGCTGCCGGACAGGTCGTAGCAGTAATCCTTCCAGTTGGCCAGACCCACAGGACCGTTGACCTGGAACAGGGTAGGAGCCTCGCTCTTCTCCATCTCGCTCATCAGGGTGGTCTCGTACTGACCGGAAGCAGCGGTCACAACGGTCACAGGCACGCCGGTCTCCTTGGTGTACGCAGCAGCCAGGTCCTGCCAGGCCTGATCCTGCTCGGGCTTGAAGTTCAGGTAGTAGACCTTGCCGTCAGCCTTTGCAGCGGTCTCGGAACCGGCAGCAGAGCTGGCAGTGGAGGAAGCGGTGGAGCTGGACGAACCACCACAGGCAGCCAGGCCCAGAGCAGCGGTAGAAGCGCCTGCGACCTTCAGAAAGTTACGACGAGAGATCATCTTTTTCATAGTAGTACTCCTTCTTCTTTTGGTTAATATCTGCCACCGTCCACAGCATGAGGACGGAAGTTAGACTGAATAGTTCCGGCGGCAGGGGCAAACGCTTTCGCCCTGCTGCAATTCCGGCTGGAGCGTGACGGTCTGGGCCGGGGCTCCGTGTTCGATCTGCCGCACCAGCAGTTCGATGCTCTGCAGTGCGATCTGTTCACTGGGCTGGACGATGGTGGTCATCACCGGCACGCAGTAGCGGGACATCGTGATGCCATCAAAACCGATCACTGATACATCCTCCGGCACCCGCAACCCTGCGCTTACCAGCGCCCGGATTGCACCAAAGGCGATCACATCGCTCATGGCAAACAGGGCAGTGAACTCGGCCCGGCGGGCCAGCAGACTGTTCATGGCGTGGTAGGCGGACTCGAAATCGTAGTTAGACAGGCCATAGAGCTTATCGTCAAGGACAAGCCCTGCGTCCTCCATGGCATCCTGCGCACCCAAACGGCGCATCCGGCTGGGAAAGCTGGTGGCCGGACCGCCCAGCACCGCGATCTTGCGGTGACCCTGTGCGATGAGATGGGAGACTGCCGCTTTTGCTGCGGCCCGGTCATCCACACCCACCATCGAGAGATTGGGGAAGTCCAATTCATTGGAGACCAGTGTGGCCAGCACGGAGGGAACGGAGATGTTAGCAAAGCCGTTCTGGAAGTTCGTGACACTGCCGCCCAGAAAGATCATGCCCTTGGGCTTGATCTCCCGCAGGATCTTCTCGGCAGCATCGATCTCGTTGGCGTTCTCGTCCAGGTAGGAGACGATGCCGTTGTACCCATACAGGGTAGCGGCCCGCTGCAGCTGAACGAGGAAGTCGGAGAAGAAGATGTTCCGGGTCCCCTTGACCACGAACACCAGGCTGCGGGATTGCTGGATCTTCAGCTGCCGCGCGTTGGTGTTGGGGGTAAAGCCTGCCTCCCGCATGACCTGGAGCACATGCTCCTTGGTCTCGGGCCGGACATCCGGCCGATCATTGATGACGCGCGAAATGGTGCTGACAGAACAGCCGCTGATGCGGGCAATGTCCTTGATCGTCATATCGCGTGCCCTCGCTTTCGGTTGGATTTTCGGGAACGGTGTCGGGAACGTTTCCAGTGGCTATAGTATGGCACAATTTGTTCAAAAAATCAATCATGTGGAAGTGATTTCGTAAAAGGTGTACAAAGAATCAACTTGCATTTGTGCAGATTGATCTGCCAACACATCAAAACACCGGTTGATTTCAGAAATTCCCGGTAACAAATCATAAAATGCCGGGAAAACCGTACCGGTTTGTAACTTTTTGACCGGATGATGCAATTTTATGGATGAGGGTGATCTGCCCGGAAACTGCGGGAACGGTTCCATAAGATGTTCCCAGAATGCAGCAAAAAGAAACAGGCAGACTACTGAGTGTCGGGAGCACTGCACAAACGAAAGACACAACAAAAAAGCGCTTTCACCTTGTCATCGGTGAAAGCGCTTTGCTGATTGCTGATTATTTTGAATGGGTTGATAAAGTTCTGATTAGTCGCTGACGTAGGGCATCAGAGCAACGTGACGAGCACGCTTGATGGCGGTGGTCAGTGCGCGCTGATGATAAGCGCAGGTGCCGGTCACACGGCGGGGAATGATCTTAGCACGCTCAGAGACGTACTTACGCAGACGGGGCACGTCCTTGTAATCGATAGTGTCGATGCGATCGACACAGAAGCTGCAAACCTTCTTGCGGCCGCGACGCATGGGGCGTGCGGGGCGAGAGCCTTCGGTTCTTTCAAAAGCCATTGCTTATTACCTCCTATAAGAATTGAACGGTCAGACCGTTACGGAATCAGAACGGCAGGTCATCACTGTCATCAATGACAGCAAAATCATCTGCACTGCCGGCGGAATAGCTGGGAGCTGCCTCCACAGCAGCCGGACGGGCAGGGGCTGCGTTCTGGTAGGCGGGAGCAGAATTCTGGTAATTTGCTCCACCGCCCTGATTGCTGCTCTTGGGGCCTGCAAAGCTGATGTTGTTGGCTACGACTTCCACAGCCGTGCGATTGTTGCCGTTCTTATCCTGATACTGGCGGGTCTGAAGAGAGCCTTCGATGGCGATCAGACTGCCTTTCTGGAAATACTTAGAAACAAACTCGGCCTGAGAACGCCAGGCAACGATATCAATGAAGTCAGCCTGACGCTGCTCACCCTGACGCACAAAATTGCGGTCGCAGGCAATGCGGAAGCTGCACACATTGGTGCCCTGGGGCGTGGTGCGGAGTTCAGGATCCGCCACAAGACGGCCCATGATAGCAACAACATTCAACATTTTACGGTCTCCCTTTCTGTCACGAAAAGATTACTCCTCGTGGGCAACGATCAGGCTGCGCATAACACCTTCAGTGATCTTGTACACACGGTCCAGCTCAGCGGGGAAGCTGGGCTCGCTGGTGAAGTTGATCACAGTGTAAACGCCTTCCTCCTCGTCGTTGATGGGGTAGGCCAGACGGCGCTTGCCCCACTCGTCGATGGAATCGATCGTACCGTTAGCCTCGATCAGGGTCTTGAACTTACCAACCAGAGCGGCGGTAGCCTCCTCGTCGAGAGCGGCGCTGGTAATCAGCATGGTTTCGTACTTTGCCATTTTGTAGCACCTCCTTTTGGACTTAAGGGCCTCAAGGTTATGAGACCAAGGGTACACACGACATGCGGCATCGCCTGCCGTGTGCGGCGTGTCTGTTCAGACAGCAATTTATTATAGCAAGTCCCTGCTATTTTGTCAAGCCCCACGGCCCAAAAATCCGCACAAAAATTTGTGCTGAAGCTTTGGTGAACTTTGTCTGTTTTTTTAACGAGAAAAATTGAGAATCATTTTGATTTTGGCAATGAGCGGCGATATAATAAAGAAATAGGATGGCGGGCGCGGCCGGCCGCCCTATATAAAGAAATAGAACGGAGGAAGACAAATTTATGTATTCTGTTTTTCGGAACCTTGCCATCATCATCCTCAGTGCCAAGTTCTTCGGGCTGGTGGCCCGCAAGTTCAAAGCGCCGCAGGTGGTGGGCGAGATCATCGCGGGCCTGATCATCGGGCCCTGCCTGCTGAATCTTGTGCATATCAGCGATACCATTTCTATCTTTGCGGAGATCGGCGTGGTGCTGCTGATGTTCTCCACGGGCCTTGGCACCAATCTGAAGGAGCTGATCAAAGCAGGCCCCATCGCCACCCTGATCGCCTGTGTGGGCGTGGCGGTGCCGCTGGCAGGGGGCACGCTCCTTTATAGTCTGTTCTACGGCTTCTCGGCGTTGGGCAGCCAGGAGTTCTACCGTGCTCTCTTCATCGGTACCATTATGACCGCCACCAGTGTGTCCATCACCGTGGCCACCCTGCAGGAGATGGGCCACCTGAAGAGCTTCCTTGGCACCACCATCGTCAGCGCCGCCGTTATCGATGATGTCATCGGCATCGTGGTGCTGACCTGTGTGCTGGGAGCAAGCTCCGGCACCGGCACAGGGCTGGGTAAGGTGCTGATGAACACCGTGCTGTTCTTCGCCACCGCCATCGGCGTGGGCATCATTGCCCATTACGCCATGAAGTGGCTGGACAAGCGCAACCCCCACACCCAGCGCATCACCATCGTCAGTATGGCGTTCTGCTTTGCCATGGCCTACATTGCCGAGGCCTACTTCGGCATTGCAGACATCACAGGTGCCTACATCGCGGGCATCGTCCTGTGCACTCTGGAGGATGCCCCCTATGTGGAGCGCCGGGTGGACATCAGCAACTATGTGCTGTTTGCTCCCATCTTCTTCGCCAGCATCGGCCTGAAGACAGATATCAGCGGCCTGACCCCGGAGATCCTGCTGTTCAGCGTGTGCTTCGTGGTGGTGGCCCTGATCACCAAGATCATCGGCTGCGGGCTGGCGGCCAAGGTCTGCAGGTTCAGCTGGGGTGATTCCCTCAAGGTGGGTGTTGGCATGATGACCCGCGGCGAGGTGGCCCTGATCGTGGCCCAGAAGGGCCTGGACATCGGCGTGGTGGATTCCGTCTACTTCACCGCCGTCATCCTGCTCATCGTCGTGTCCAGTGTGGCCACTCCGCTGGTCCTGAAAGCGCTGTTCACCAAAATGCCTGTGCAGCCGCATCCCAGTCAGGCAAAGCAGTAAGGGAGCTCTGCCAACCCTCTTGATGTTTTCCAAAACGACAGCAGCACTCACCAGAAATGGCGGGGTGCTGCTGCTTTATGGGGAGAAACGGGGCGAAAAGTTTTCGCAAACGGTGCAAAACGGGCTGAAAAGCGGGGCCCTTTTGTGAATAGTGCTAAAGAAATGGCGAAATCCTTGTAAAAAATAACAGCAGGTGGTATAATTTACCTGTAAAACGAAAATGATTGGCTCAAAAGAAACAAACTTGGAGGGATTTACATGAAAACTGTAGCGCAGACCGTGATCGAGGCAGATCGCTTCTATACCATCGCTGCCAAGGGCGGCAGTGTCATTCAGGCCGTGGAGAAGGCCACCAACGGCGGCGATATCCGCCTGGGCAAGTACGAGCACAAGCCCGAGCAGGAGTGGGCCTTTGTGCGCGAGGGTGACGGCGTGTACCGCATCCGCAACCGCGCATCCGGCAAGCTGATCGACCTGATGATGACCGGCACCGCCAATGGCACCTGGCTGCACCTGTGGGAGGATGTGGGCGGCACCTCTCAGATGTGGGCCGTGGAGCCCACCCCCGCCGGCACCGTCCGTCTGCGCTCTTCCTGGGCCAGCGGCAAGTGCATCGATACCGTGGGCATGGGTGCCAACGATGGTGCCATCCTGCAGATCTGGCAGGAGGCCGCAGGCGATGACCAGCTGTGGACCATCTCCGAGGTGAAGGACCGCGCAAAGCGTGCCCCTGCCAAGAAGGCAGAGGAGCCCATTGTAGAGGCTGCACCTGTGGTCGAGAGCGCTCCTGCAGAGGAGGCAAAGCCGGAGGTCAAGGAAGAGCCCGTTGTGGAGGAAAAGCCCGTGGAAGAGCCTGCAAAGGCTGAGGAGAAGCCCGCTGAGCCTGTTAAGGCCGAAGAGGGGAAGGCGGAGCCTGTCAAGGCCGCTGCTCCCGCTGCCAAGGCTCCCGCAAAGAAGCCCGCCGCCAAAAAGACCAGCCGCGCCGCCCGCAAAAAGGCCGCTGCCGCTAAAAAGTAAGTAATACAAGCAAAAGCAGCTGCATTCCGTAAAAACACGGAGTGCAGCTGCTTTTTTGTTGCGATCTTACAGGTCTCTCCTGCGAGGAGAACTGGAACGAAACGCCTGAGAAGGTCAGACGTGCATCATGCCGCGCTGTGCATGGATGCGGAATTTGAGTGCGGCGGCGATAAAGCCCTTGAACAGGGGATGAGCGCGGTTGGGGCGGCTCTTGAACTCGGGGTGGAACTGTGCGCCCAGATGGAAGTCACGGCCGGGCAGCTCCACGGTCTCCACCAGACGGCCGTCAGGGCTGGTGCCGGAAATGACCAGCCCGGCATCCTCCATCTCCTGACGGAACTCGTTGTTGAACTCGTAGCGGTGACGGTGACGCTCCCAGATCTCAGCCTCGCCGTAGCACTCGGCCATCTTGGTGCCGGGCTTGACGGTGCAGGGGTACTTGCCCAGACGCATGGTGCCGCCCTTGGGGATGTTGCCCTGCTGGTCGGCCATCAGGGCAATGACATTGTGGGCACCATCGGGGGTGAACTCGCTGGAATTGGCATCGGCATAGCCCAGCACGCCGCGTGCGAACTCCATCACCATGATCTGCATTCCCAGGCAGATGCCAAAGTAGGGGATCTGGTTCTCACGGGCATACTGTGCGGCCTGGATCATGCCCTCGATGCCGCGGTCACCAAAGCCGCCGGGCACAATGATGCCGTCCACGTCAGCAAACACTTCTTTGCAGGCATCCTGATCGATCAGGTCCTCACTCTCCACCCACTTGATGTCTATCTGGCTGTCGTTCTCAAAACCGGCGTGGTACAGGCTCTCCATCACGGAAAGATAAGCGTCGTGCAGCTTGACGTACTTGCCCACCAGCGCAATGGTGCAGGTCTTGCTGCGGGTGGCAATGCGGGAGACCACACCCTTCCACTCGGTCAGGTCGGCGGGGGGCACGTCCAGCTTGAGCTTTTCCACCACCACATCATCCAGACCGTTGGTGTGGAGCATCAGCGGGCACTGGTACAGGCTGGGCATGGTCAGGTTCTCAATGACGCACTCAGGCTTGACATTGCAGAAGGTGCTGATCTTGCGGCGGATATCGCCGCCCACGCTGCCGTCAGCACGCAGGATGATGATATCGGGGTTCACGCCCATGCCCTGCAGCTCCTTGACGGAGTGCTGGGCCGGCTTGGACTTGTACTCGTCGGAGCCGGAGATATAGGGCACCAGCACAACATGGATGTAGCAGCAGTTGTCGCGGCCCTGCTCCAGGCCCACCTGACGGATGGCCTCCAGGAAAGGCTGGCTCTCAATATCGCCGGTGGTGCCGCCGATCTCGGTAATGACCACATCGGCATCGGTAGAGGATGCCATGTTGTAGATGTAATTCTTGATCTCGTTGGTGATGTGGGGGATGATCTGGACGGTCTGACCCAGATAAGCGCCCTGGCGCTCCTTGTTCAGCACGTTCCAGTATACCTTGCCGGTGGTCAGATTGGAGTACTTGTTCAGATTTTCGTCGATGAAGCGCTCGTAGTGGCCCAGATCAAGGTCGGTCTCAGTGCCGTCATCGGTCACGAACACCTCACCGTGCTGCAGGGGGCTCATGGTACCCGGGTCCACGTTTACATAAGGGTCCAGCTTCTGGCTGGCGACCTTCAGTCCGCGGCACTTGAGCAGGCGGCCCAGAGAAGCCGCCGTGATGCCCTTGCCCAGACCGGAGACAACGCCGCCGGTCACAAAGATGAATTTTGCCATTTGTTCAGTCCTCCTCTAATTTATCTTTCAGAGATCATTCTTTCCCAGTGCGGATGCGCCTGCATCCGGAACAAAACATACAACACCAAATTATAATCCTAATCCTCGTAAGAATCAAGGATTTCCTGTGCAATTTCTGCACGGCTGCGCCGGGTGTCCATGGCGCGCTTTTCAATGTAGCGGTGGGCGGCATCCTCGCTCATCTGCTCCCGCTCCACCAGACAGCATTTTGCATGGCTGACCAGCCGTACCTGTGCGATCTTTTCCTGCATCCGCGCGTTTTCCTGCCGGAGCAGCTGCAGGCGGTGGTTGCTGGCCGCGGCCAGATGGATGGCCTGCAGGAACAGCGTGTTGGAGAACGGCTTGCTCAGCAGCAGCACCCCCTGCTCACTCATGGGGGCCAGCAGCTGCTCGGCGGCGGCTGCCTTGGCCAGCAGCACCACGCCTGCGTCTGTTTTTTCTACGGCAGAGGAACACAGCTCGTGGCCAAACTCGTCCGGGAGAGGCGCGTTGACCACGATCAACTCAAAATCAGATTCCAGCATCCTGCGCCGGGCCTCGGCACCACTGGGGATGATCGTAGGCCGGGTGTATCCCAGCTCTGCCAGCCGCGCGGAGATGTACTCGTTGGAGCTTGCTCCGGCGCTCACGATCAGAGCACGTCCCATTTGAATCGCTCCTTTCTCTTACATCCAGGCAAGGGGCCGAATCATTGCCCCTTCGTACTTTCCCTCAAAAGCGGTTCAGATGGCGTTGAAGTAGTGCACCCGCTCGTACTCTGCCGGGTCGGCGGCAGCTTTCAGGGCGGCACAGCGCTTCAGTTCTTCCTCATAGTACCGATGCGAAAGCTCTTCCGGCAGCATGCGGTGCAGAAATTCGCTCTCCTGCGCGGCCTGCACGGCCTCCTCCAGCGTGGAAGGCAGTCTTTCCAGCCCAAGACCTGCGGCCTCGGTGGGATCGAACAGGTTCTTGTTGATGGGGGCCTGCAGCACCATCCGGTGCTCGATGCCGTCCAAACCGGCAGCCAGCACCAGACCCACGGCCAGATAGGGGTTGCAGGCAGGGTCAGGGCTGCGCAGCTCCATGCGGCAGTTGTTGCCCTTGACCTGCGGGATGCGCACCAGCTGGCTGCGGTTCTGGCGGCTCCAGCTCACATAGCGGGGAGCCTCGTCACAGCCAAAGCGCTGGTAGCTGTTGGGCAGGGGATTGGTGAACACGGTCAGCTCCCGGCTGTGGGCCAGAACACCCGCCATAAAGCTGCCTGCAATGCTGTCCGGGGCAATGTCGCCCTCAAACAGATTGCGGCCGTCCATGCAGAGCGAAAGGTTGATGTGCAGGCCGCTGCCTGCCTGATCCGGCAGGGGCTTGGGCAGGAAGCTGGCGTGGATGCCGTTGCGCATGGCAACAGCCCGCACGATCTGCTTGAACATCATCACATTGTCGGCTGTTTTCAGAGGGCCGGCGTAGTGGCAGTCGATCTCGTTCTGGCCGTGGCCGCTCTCGTGGTGGCTGTGCTGGGGGCTCATGCCCATCTGCTCCATGGTCAGGCAGATGTCCCGGCGCAGGTTCTCGCCTGCATCCAGCGGGGCAACATCAAAGTAGCCGCCAAAGTCGATGGGGATGCGGGTGGGGCGGCCCCGGTCGTCATTCTCAAACAGGTAGAACTCGCACTCTGCCCCCACGTTGCAGGTCAGCCCCAGTTTGCGGAAGCTGCGGCTCATCTGGCGCAGGAAGCCGCGGCAGTTGCCGCCAAAGGCAGCGCCGTCCGGCTTTTCCACGTCACAGAAGAACTGCATCACCCGGCCCTCGGTGGGCCGCCAGGGCAGGATGGTCACGGTGGAAAGATCGGGCCGGAGCACAAGATCGCTCTCCTCCACCTTCATAAAACCGGCAATGGAGCTGCCGTCAAAGCAGACACCATCCTCCATGGCATTGGGCAGGTCGCTGGCAAGCACGGCGATGTTTTTCTGGGTGCCAAAGATATCGCAGAAGGCAAAGCGGACGAATTTGACGTTGTTGTCCTCCACAAAATCAAGGATGTCCTGTTGGGTATTATAGCTCATAGTGGTTCCCTCCGAGCCGCAGGGCGCGGCGAATGGCACATCAGTGCAAAACTGGAAAAATCAGCTTGTGTTCTTAAAAAACGCCTAAAGGCCTGCTTCGTATGCGCAAAGCAGGTCTTTAGGCTGGTGTAAGAAATAGGAAAAGGGGAATGGCTTAAAAATCCAACAACCCAGCGATGCTTATCAAGCTATGTCAGAAAGATCAGACATAGTAGAGCATCTTGCTGTAGCTGGGCAGAGGCCAGTAGTCCTCACCACAGATGGTCTCGGCATCGTCAGCAGCGGCGCGCAGAGCATCCATCTTGGGCAGAACGTCATCATGGAAGGAGACAGCCTTGGCACTCTCATCGGTCATGGCCTCAGCGGTATCCACGGCAGCCTGCAGGGCATCGATGGCATCGCTCATGGCATCGGCATCGGTGGACAGGCGGGTAAGGGTCTTGGTCTCGCTGCGCACGCTGATGGCCTCGCTGACGGCCAGCTTGGATGCAGCGGTGTTGGCAACCTCGCTCATGTAGGCGTTGATGGCGGGCAGCAGCTGCTTGCGGGCCATCTCCAGCATGGTCAGAGCCTCGATGTTGATGATCTTGGAGTAGTGCTCCATCTCGACCTCGTAACGGCTGTGCATCTCTACCTTGGTCAGGACACCGAAATCCTCCATCAGCTGGATGTTCTTCGGGTCGATCAGTGCGGGCAGAGCGGCGGGTGTATTCTTCTTGTTGGGCAGGCCGCGGCGTGCTGCTTCCTCTTCCCACTCGGCGGTGTAGCCGTTGCCGTTGAAGATGACACGGCGGTGGTCACGGATGGTGCGCTTGACCAGGGCAATGGCGGCACTGGTAAAGTCCTCAGCACCCTCCAGCTCGTCAGCGTAGCCCTTCAGCTCCTTGGCAACAGCGGTGTTCAGGATGGTGTCGCAGTCGCTCAGGTTCTGAGCAGAGCCGGGCATACGGAACTCGAACTTGTTGCCGGTAAAGGCAAAGGGAGAGGTGCGGTTGCGATCGGTGGTGTCCTTGCTGAACTTAGGCAGCACGTCCACGCCCAGATCCATCTTCATCTTCACGGGGCCGGCATAAGGAGAATCAGATGCAATGGCATCGATAACAGCTTCCAGTTCCTCGCCCACAAAGATCGAGATGATGGCCGGGGGAGCCTCGTCCGCGCCCAGACGGTGGTCGTTGCCCGGGGTGGCTACAGAGGTGCGCAGCAGGTCGGCGTACTCGTCCACAGCCTTGATGACGGCGGCAAGGAACACCAGGAACTGCAGGTTCTCCATGGGGGTGTCACCGGGATCCAGCAGGTTCTCCTCGGTGGTGGACAGCGACCAGTTGTTGTGCTTGCCGCTGCCGTTCACACCCTCAAAGGGCTTCTCGTGCTGCAGGCAGACCAGACCGTACTTGGGAGCGATCTTCTTCATCATCTCCATGGTCAGCAGGTTGTGGTCAATGGCAACATTGGTGGTGTCGAAGATGGGGGCCAGCTCATGCTGGCAGGGAGCCACCTCGTTGTGCTTGGTCTTGGCAGGAACGCCCAGCTTCCACAGCTCCTCGTCCAGCTCCTTCATAAATTCGGAGACCTCGGGACGGATGACACCGAAGTAATGCTCCTCCAGCTCCTGACCCTTGGCAGAGGGAGCGCCGAACAGGGTGCGGCCGGTGAGGATCAGATCCTGACGTGCCTCGTAGTCTTCCTTCTTGACAAGGAAGTACTCCTGCTCGGGGCCGACGGTGGTGGAGACGTAATCGACATCCTTGCCAAACAGCTTCAGGATGCGGATGGCCTGACCGGACAGTGCGTTCATGGAGCGCAGCAGGGGGGTCTTTTTGTCCAGTGCCTCGCCGGTGTAGCTGACGAAAGCGGTGGGGATGCACAGCACGTCATCCTTCACGAAAGCGTAGCTGGTGGGGTCCCATGCGGTGTAGCCGCGGGCTTCGCAGGTGGCACGCAGGCCGCCGGAGGGGAAGGAGGAAGCGTCAGGCTCGCCGCGCACCAGCTCCTTGCCGGAGAACTCCATGATGGCGGTACCGTCGCCCACGGGGCTTACAAAGCCATCGTGCTTCTCACTGGTGATGCCGGTCAGCGGCTGGAACCAGTGGGTGTAGTGGGTGGCACCCAGCTCCATGGCCCAACGCTTCATCACGCTGGCCACAACATTTGCCACCTCGATATCCAGAGGTGCGCCCTTGTGCAGGGTGCGCTCCAGGCTCTTGTAAGTAGCGCTCGGCAGACGCTCCTTCATTACATGCTCGTTAAAGACCTTGCTGCCGTAGATTTCCATAACATTTGCTGCCATAAATCCTACTCCTTACTTGATCTTATGTCTGTCCCTTCCGAAACTGTCTCCCGCCGCCGCACTGCGGCCTGGAAACAGCGAAAAGCTTTTTAACAAAAATGGCGCTGCGAGTCAGGAGGTGACCCACAGCGCCGTTGCTGTCTATGGTTTGATTATATCCCGGAACGGCCCAAAAGGCAATTGACAAAACTAACGATTCTGCACAAACACGTTCTCGTTTTTTTGGGAGATATCGTATTTGGTATTACTTTTAGATCACCTGGAACAGGAAGAACTTCAGGTAATTGGTCTCGGGCACGCCCCACAGGATGGGGTGATCCGGGGCCTGCTGGCGCACCTCGATCTGCCGCAGCTGCCGGTGGGCATCCTTTGCGGCGGCGTGCAGCATCTTGATGAACAGCTCCTCGGTGGCAAAGTGAGAGCAGCTGGCCGTGGCCAGATAGCCGCCCCGGGGCAGCAGTTTCATGGCGCGGTAGTTGATCTCCTTATAGCCGCGCATGGCGTTCTCCACCGTGCGGCGGGCCTTGGTAAAGGCCGGCGGGTCAAGGATGATAAAGTCGTAGGGGTGGCCCTCCTTTTCCAGCCGGGGCAGCAGCTCAAAGGTGTCCTCGCAGAGAAAATCCATGTTGGTCAGGCCGTTGCGCTGGGCGTTCCGCTGGGCCATGGCAATGGCCTCGGCGCTGATGTCAGCGGCGGTGACCCGGGCAGCCCCGCCCTTGGCGGCGTTCAGCGCAAAGCTGCCGGTGTGGGTAAAGCAGTCCAGCACGGTGTGCCCGGCAGCAATGCGGGCCACGGCCCGGCGGTTGTATTTCTGGTCGAGGAAAAAGCCGGTCTTCTGACCGTTCTCAAAATCGACGTGGTAGAACACGCCGTTCTCGCAGATCTCGGTCTGGGTGCTGTCGGGGTGCGTCTCGCCGGGCAGGTCAAACCAGCCCTTGTTCTGTGCCAGGCCCTCCTTGGCCCGCAGAGCCTCGTCGTTGCGCTCGTAGATGCCCTCAATGGTCTGGCCGTCAGCGCGCAGGACTTGCACCAGCAGGGGCAAGAGGATGGGCTTGAGCTTTTCCATGCCCACGCTCAGGGTCTGGGTGACAAGGATATTGTTGAACCGGTCCACAGTCAGGCCCGGGAACTGGTCAGCCTCGCCAAAGATGACACGGCAGGCGGTCAGGTCGGCGGGCTCCAGCACAGTCTTGCGGTAGTCCCAGGCGTATTCGACCCGGCGCTTCCAGAAAGCGGCATCAAAGGTGTCGTTGGCGTTGCGGGAGATGAGCCGCACCCGGATCTTGCTTTTCAGTGAGAGAAAACCGGTGCCAAGATAGGCACCCTTTGTGCTGACCACATCGACCAGCGTGCCGTTTTCAGGCTCTGCTTCCGGGGAACTCTGGATGTCGTTTTCGTACACCCAGGGGTGGCCGCCCACCAGCAGGCCCTCGGCGTGTTTGTTGACGGTGTAAACGGGGTAATTGCGAGAAGATTTCATAGTTGCTCCTGTTATAACTGGCTCGCCCTCTCAGTCTCGCTCCGCTCGCCAGCTCTCCCAAAGGGAGAGCCTTTGGCGATTTTCGATTCAGTCTCATCAAGCTTGAATACAGAGCGGCTCTTGGCTCCCCCTTTGGGGGAGCTGGCAATGCCGTCAGGCATTGACTGAGAGGGTGAGGATGCTAAAATTTCATACTGATATTTATTCTAACATAAAAACGTGCTAGAATAAATACAAAAACACAGAAACGAGGAAAACGTCATGGAAATCGAACGCAAATGGATGGTGAACGGCTGGCCGGAGGGCGGAAACTTCCCGGCTCTGCCGCTCAAGGAAGAGTTTGCCATGCGGCAGGGATATATCAGCGTGCGGCCCACCGTGCGCATCCGGGAGGAGGCGCTCAAGGGCGGCAAGACGGCCTATATCCTCTGCTTCAAGTCCGGAAGCGGGCTTGCACGGGAGGAGATCGAGCGCCCCATCGACAAGAAACTGTTTGATGAACTGGAAACAAAGATCATCGGTAAGCCCCTGATCGGGAAGATCCGCAGAAGCTACGCCCTGCCCGATGGCCTTGTGCTGGAGGTGAACCATGTGGATGAGGGCCAGCCCACTGCGTTCTGGTACGCCGAGGTGGAATACCCCACTGTGGATGCTGCCCGCAGCTGGAAGCCGGAAGCCTTTGGCCTTGCAGACTATCTGAACGATGATGTCACCGACCAGCCCGGCCAGAGCATGGGAGCCTACTGGGAACAGACCCGGAAATAAAAATGACCCTCTCCGTCGCGCAGATACGGTCGCCTAGCCCTTGGGGAAAGACGGCAGTGCAAAGCAATGACAGAGAGGGTCATTATTTTTTACTTCTTGTGGTACATCCGGTCTGCTTCCTCATAGGTGGGCTCGCAGGTCAGATACATGCCCAGCTTCTTCACGGTATCCATATCCACGCTGGACAGGATGACGGTGGAGTGCATATCGCAGCCCTTCAGGTGGGAGAGCTGCTTGAGGGCGGCAGCAGCAGTGGGATTCTGCGCGGCCGAGCTGGACAGGGCAATCAGGATCTCGTCGGTGTGCAGGCGGGGGTTCTTGCTGCCCAGATAGTTGGTCTTGAGGGTCTGGATGGGCTCGATGGCGGCAGCAGAAACGAGGTCAAGCTCCTGGTCGATGCCGGCCAGCTTTTTCAGCGCGTTGAGCAGAGCGGAGGAAGCGGCACCCAGCAGGGGGCCGGTCTTGCCGGTGACAACGGTGCCGTCCGGCAGCTCAATGGCGGCAGCGGGGGCACCGCCGGTCTTTTCGGAGACTGCATGGGCGGCCTGCTCCACCGGGCGGCTGCCCAGGGTCAGTCCGGCCTGATTCATCAGCAGCTCCAGCTTGTAGACCTCGCTCTGGATCTGTGCGCCGTTCTTGAGGTCGCACAGGGCCTTGAAGTAGCGGCGGACGATCTCGTTGCGGGAAGCCTCGCAGCAGGCCGCATCATCCACGATGCAGTTGCCGGCCATGTTCACGCCCATGTCGGTGGGGGAGTGGTAGGGGCTCTTGCCTGCAATCAGCTCAAACATGGCGTTGACCACGGGGAAGATCTCAATGTCGCGGTTGTAGTTGACCGCGGTCTTGCCATAGGCCTCCAGATGGAACGGGTCGATCATGTTCACATCGTTCAGGTCGGCAGTGGCAGCCTCGTAAGCCAGGTTGACCGGGTGCTTCAGGGGAATGTTCCAGATGGGGAAGGTCTCAAACTTGGCATAACCGGCCTTCACGCCCCGCTTGTATTCGTGGTACAGCTGGGACAGGCAGGTGGCCATCTTGCCGCTGCCGGGGCCGGGAGCCGTGATAACCACCAGCGGGCGCTGGGTCTCAATGTACTCGTTGCGGCCATAGCCCTCGTCGCTCACAATGCGGGCAACGTCGTTGGGGTAGCCGGGGATCTTATAGTGCCGGAAGGTGCGGATGCCCAGGCTGTTCAGCCGCTTCTCAAAGGCCTCCACCTCGGGGGCAGCGGTGTACATGGTCACGCATACACTGCCCACAAACAGGCCGCGCTCCTGGAATGCGTCGATGAGACGCAGAACGTCCAGATCATAAGTAATGCCATAGTCACCGCGCACCTTGCTGCTGACGATGTCCTCAGCGTTGATGACGATAACGACCTCGGCCTGATCCTTCAGCTGCAGCAGCATCTGCAGCTTGGAATCGGGCTGGAAGCCGGGCAGCACGCGGGAGGCGTGGTAGTCATCGAACAGCTTGCCGCCGAATTCCAGATACAGCTTGTTGTCGAACTGCGCGATCCGCTCCCGGATGTGCTCCGACTGCATCTGCAGGTATTTGTCGTTGTCAAATCCTTTTTTCATTCGTTGCTCCTCTTCCTGATTTCGGTTCCCATATCCTGCCCGGGCAGCGGGTTCCACAGCGGAAGTGTGCCCGGGGAATTACACAATACAAAAACAGTATATCATATCAGAGGAGCGGGTGCAATAAAAAATCAACAAAAGTCCCGCTCCTTCCAGCAGAGCGCTTCTGCCGGAAAGAGCGGGGCAGGGAGGAACAGTGCGGATTACAGGGTCAGCTGGATGCCGCTGAGGGTCACGGTATCCGGATCGAGCTCCTCATCCTTTGCTTTGGCGCGGGTCTGCTTGGGCAGAGCGTCCTCGTGGACTACTTTGCCGCATTCCAGCTCAGGGATGGCAAAGAAGGCCGCTTCCAGAGCATCAGGCAGCTCTACTTCACCGGTAACATGCAGGAATTCGATCTGAGCCAGCAGGTCTGCGCTCTCTGCGGGGATGACAGCATCACCCAGCACATAGAGACGGGTGCCATACCGACGCAGGGAGGAGGCAGTCAGCTCCAGGTCGTCCTCCACCACGGCGGTGCCGTCCGGCACGATGATCAGCTCGGTGGAATCCGGGAAGAGCGGGGCCAGAACGGGCGCAAGGCTTGCGCACAGGATGGCCTTTGGAGCGGAAAAGCTGCAGCCCTTGGCGGCCAGTGCGGCAGTGTCGAGCCTGGGGTCAACCGCCAGGAAGCGATGTTCATTCCAGTACAGGCGGCTTTGTGCCCGCAGCAGGAAGGTGTTGTCCAGCTTGATGGAGCTTCCCGGCAGGAGCACTGCATCATCGGGGTAGACCGCCAGCTTTCCGTTCAGGATGCAGCGGGCGGATACCACTGCCGAGAGGCACTGCGGGCAGTAGATCATACCGTTGACCAGAATGCAGGCGTACTTCTGTAAAACCTCCGCAGCATCCGGTGTGATCATCAGCTTGCCGTTGACCACCAGTACCTGCCCGGCGGCGGTCTGGCTGGCAGAGCTCAGCGTGACCTTGCCATTGACCACACCCACCGAGACCTCCTCCGGGACATTTTTGCAGAGCATCGAATCCAGAGAAATGTTGTGCTGGCTCAGGAGCGTCTGCACCCGGGGCGAGGTCAGCGCGATCATGCAGTCCAGCTTGATCTGCTCATAGCGGTCAAGAAAATCCTCCTGCACATTGCGCAGGTCCAGGATCATAGCGTCCACATTCAGGTTCTTTTTCATCATTTAATCCTCCGTAAGTTCAGTTTTGAGGCGATGGCGTATCTGGGCAAGGCGGCTGCGGACCGTGCCGGGCGGGAGACTGAGCAGCTGACCGATCTCACTGGCATTGTAGCCCGCTGTATAGCGCAGGGTGAACAGCCGCCGCTCTTCCGGGGTGAGCAGAGCCAGCAGACTGGCGGATTCCACTGTGTCCAGCGCGGAATCCGGTTCAGCACTGTCCTCTTCGGGGAAAAAGGTGCTGAGCAGCTGCTCCTCCTTTGCCGTCCGGCGGAGTTGGTCGCAGTAGAGATTCCGCGCTGTGGTAAACAGCCAGGCCTTGCACTGCCGCTCTGTAAAGCTGTTGATAAGGCTCCGGTTCTGCAGTGCCCGCAGAAAGACTTCCTGGGTCAGATCCTCCGCCCGGGCTTCGTCCCGGCAGAGATTGAAACAGAAGTGTTCCAGCCTGTCCCAGAAGGTCTCGTACAGCAGCTCCCACATGGGGCTTCCTCCTTTCATTGCGTCGTTCTGCCTGTAAGACGAAGGAGACCGGGGAAGTGTTGGATAGATTCGGAAAAAATAAACCCTCAGTCTCGCTGGCGCTCGCCAGCTCTCCTACCAGGAGAGCCTTTGGCATGGCGGTAAACAGCGTGAAACTGAGGGAAACTCCTTGATTTAATGTTTTATTTAATGTTTTGCTTCCAGTGCTTCAAGATCTTCTTTGATCTCTTCCACATCTTCTTTCAGGAACATCAGGCAGAAGCTGACGGCCAGCAGCAGGCAGGAGAACCAGATGGCCTTTGCGCCGCAGAGATCCAGCGCCAGGCTGCCCAGGCCCGCGCCCAGCGCAAACAGGAGGATGATGCCCCAGTAATAAAGGGATTTTTTCAGGGCGGCAGGATTGCGGTTGAGCACCCAGCTGCAGAGGGAGTCCATGCCGCTGCGCATGTTGCCGATGCACATGGTGCTGGCAAAGGCATAACCGTTCACCTTGCGGAAGGTCTGCACCTGCATCGCACAGGCAAACGAGACCAGCGCATTGGCCATAAGATTCCACTCCTGCGGGAAAAAGCCCACCACGAACAGCATCACGATCTCACACAGCACCACCAGCTGCCGCCAGTGGAGCCGCTGCAGATTCTGCAGCTTCTGGTGCATCAGCTCTGCCGCGAAAACGCCCAGCGCAAAGAAGCACAGGGGCACAAGATAATGCAGCACACGCCCCCACTCCCCGGCAAAGGCATGGACAGCCATCAGCACGATGTTGCCGGTCTGGGCGTTGGCAAACACCTTGCCCCGGAACAGATAGGTGTATACGTCCTGCAGGCCGCCGGACAGTGAAAGGAACATTGCCGTGCAGAAGGCTTCCGACATCTGGCCGCGGCGCTTTTTCTTGGAATTCATGCAAATTCCCCCTCTGATTTTTTACCCCTATACTATAACGCGGGTTGACGGATTTGTCAAAAACCAAAGACGCTTTTTGGCGGTTTTGACCATGTAAAACGAATATGCCTGCCATGTATTTTGCAATTGCATCCGGGTTGTGCTACAATAAGACCATTCATACAGAAAAAGGAGAATCTCCCCATGCCCAATATCATTGAGATCACGGATTTTCACGCGCCGGAGCTGGACCCCTACGCCCGCCTGACGCAGAACCAGCTGCGCAGTCGGCTGGAACCCGAAAAAGGCATCTTCATTGCCGAGAGCCCCAAGGTGATCTCCCGGGCACTGGATGCAGGCTTTGTGCCGGTCTCCCTGCTGATGGAGCGCAGGCAGATCACCGGCCCTGCGGCGGAGATCCTGACCCGCTGCGGGGATGCACCCATTTATACTGCTGACCGGGAGCTGCTGGCTGCACTGACAGGCTACGAGCTGACCCGGGGCGTGCTCTGCGCCTTTCAACGTCCGAAGCCCCGCACCGTGGAGGAGCTCTGCCGGAACGCCCGGCGGGTGGCCGTGCTGGAGGGCATTGTGGATTCCACCAACGTGGGTGCCATCTTCCGCAGCGCGGCAGCGCTGAACATGGACGCTGTTCTTATCAACCCCTCCTGCTGTGACCCGCTCTGCCGCCGGGCCGTGCGCGTGAGTATGGGCACGGTGTTTCAGGTGCCCTGGGCGCAGATCGGCGAAACGCCCGCTGATTGGCCCGAAAAGGGGCTTGCTCAGCTGAATGCCCTGGGCTTCAAGACGGCTGCCATGGCCTTGAGTGACCGTTCGGTCAGCATTGATGACGAAGCCCTTGCCCGGGAGCCGAAGCTTGCCATTGTGCTGGGCACGGAGGGAGACGGCCTTTCCCATACTACCATCGCATCCTGCGATTACACAGTCAAGATCCCCATGTCCCACGGGGTCGATTCCCTGAACGTTGCCGCCGCCAGCGCCGTGGCGTTCTGGCAGCTGGGAAAACAGTAATTCATAAGCCATACAGCAACAAAACTCCCGCCCGGAGCCGGGCGGGAGTTTTGCTATGCCTTAGAAGGATTCAAAGGAGAAATTACTTTTTCATGTAGATGTGGTGGGGCAGACCTGCAATGTACAGCGGAGTCAGTTCAGCCTGGATCAGCGGGCGGGCATACTCGAGGAATTCCTCGGTCATCTGGGTGTGATTCTCGTTCATCCAGCTCAGGGGAACCTTCTTCTCGAGGTTTGCAACTTCACTGATGGGGTGCAGCTCGGTGATGTACTGATAGGGGCTGTTGGAGATGCGCTTCAGGGCGACCATCTGACCGGTGACACCCTCAAAGGCAGCCTTGGCAGCAGCGCCGCCCACCTGGTAAGCCTCGGTGATGTCGGTGCGGCTGGTCAGGTGACCAGCGCAGCGCTGCAGGGTAGACAGCTCGATACAGCGGGTCTTGGTATCCAGATTGCGGGCGACCACATTCGCCAGATAGCGTGCGGTGCCGGTCAGTGCCTTGTGGCCGAAAGCGTCTACTGCGTGCACATCATCGGCCAGCTCACAGACGTAACGACCGTCCTCGAGCTTGACACCCTCGGAAACAGCGATCACGATGCTGGGCTTCTTCTCCTGCATGGCGCGGACCTTCTCAATGAAGTGCTCCACGTTGAAGGGGACTTCGGGCAGGCAGATCATATCCACGCCCTCGCAGTCATCACTCTTGGCCAGAGAGGCAGCAGCGGTCAGCCAGCCGGCGTTGCGGCCCATGATCTCGACCACGGTGACATAATTGGTGCCGTAAACGGTGGCATCGCGGATGATCTCCTTCATCACCACACCGATGTACTTTGCCGCAGAGCCGTAGCCGGGGGTGTGGTCGGTCACCATCAGGTCGTTGTCGATGGTCTTGGGAACGCCCATGAAACGGATGTCGCTCTGGATACGGTTGCCGTATTCAGCCAGCTTGCCGATGGTATCCATGGAGTCGTTGCCGCCAATGTAGAAGAAGTAGCCAATGTTCAGCTTTTCCAGGATGGCGAACAGCTTCTTGTAAACGGTCTCGTCATCGTGCCAATCGGGCAGCTTATAGCGGCAGCTGCCCAGGAAGCTGGACGGGGTGCGCTTGAGCAGCTCGATATCCAGGTCGTCGGTCAGCACGGTGGAAAGATCCACCACGCGCTCCTCCAGCAGACCGGCAACGCCGTTGCACATGCCGTAAACAATCTCAGCGCCGCGGCTCTTGCAGCTCTCGAATACGCCTGCCAGACTTGCATTGATGACGGAGGTAGGGCCGCCAGACTGACCAACGATTGCATTTTTACCCATGATGATTTCTCCTTTTCTTCTGTTTCGGCTTTTATATTATCGTGCAGGAGCACGAAAACAGACCACGAGGGGGGAGGAAGCGCGCAAATGAAACTTACAGGCAGATATGGCGCGGGGTACCGTTGACATAGACCGGTGTCACTTCGTCCAGGATGAGCGGACGGGCATACTCCTCAAATGCCGCCGTCACCTGCATTCCGTCCGGGGTGATCCAGTCCAGCGGCACCTTTTTCTCCAGGTTTGCCACCTGCTGGACATCCACCGACTCGGTGATGCACTGGTAGGGGTAATCGGAAATGCGCTTGAGCGAGATCATCCGCCCGGTCTCGCCCGCAAAGGCAGCGGAAGCGGCAGCGCCGCCCACGGCATAGGCCTCGTTCACATCGGTGCGGCTGGCCAGATGGCTGGCGCAGCGTTGCAGGGTGGAGAACTCAATGGCACGGCTCTTGCAGTTCAGGTTGTCGTGGATGAGATCGGAAAGGTACCGGCTGGTGCCGCTGAGGATGGCCTTGTGGCCAAAGGCATCCAGCTGCCCGGCGGTGGAGACCAGATCGCACAGATAGGTGCCGTCGGCTGTCTTAACACCCTCGCTGGCTGCAATGATGACATTGGGCTTGACCCGCTGCAGCTCGTCCACCCGGGTCAGGAACCTGTCCGGGTCAAAAGGAACTTCGGGCAGCAGAATGAGGTCGGGGCCTTCGCAGTCATCGCCGCCGGCCAGACAGGCCGCACCGGCCAGCCAGCCCGCGTGGCGGCCCATGATCTCGGCCACCGTCACGCTGCGGATGTTGTAAACGGAGGAGTCACGGATGACCTCCTTCAGGATGGTGGCAATGTACTTGGCGGCAGAACCGTAGCCGGGGGTGTGGTCGGTCAGGCAGAGGTCGTTGTCGATGGTCTTGGGCACACCGATGAACCGGACACTGCTGCCCACCTGGGCACCGTAACGGGAGAGTTTTGCAATGGTGTCCATCGAGTCATTGCCGCCGATGTAGAACAGCGCACAGATATCGTACTTGTCAAACAGGGTGAACAGCTTGATGAACGGGGTAGAATCCACGTCCGGGTCCGGCAGCTTGTAGCGGCAGCTGCCCAGATAGCTGGACGGGGTGCGCTTGAGCAGCTCAATGCTCATGCGGTCATCCAGCAGGACGTTCAGTTCCAGCATCTCTTCCTTTAAAAGGCCCTCGATGCCGTACTTCATTCCGTAGACTTTATCGGCCCCCAGACTGCAGGCGGCTTTGTATACGCCTGCCAGGCTGGAATTGATAACGGCGGTAGGGCCGCCGCTCTGGCCGATGATGACATTTTTTGACATACGTCCTCCTTATCCAAAAGAACAACAGTTCACGTCCTGCAAAGCGCGCGGTCAGTCCCCCTGTGTCCTCCCAGAGCCCTGCACTGCCCGGGGAAGGAGAATGTGGATGCGGATGCGCGCCGCAAGTCGTACAAAAAGAATGCAGGATGTGCATCTGATTCAATGAAAACTGTGCAATTCCTGCAACAATACTATTGTAAACTATTTCTCTGTTGTATGCAAGACCTGATTGGTTGCATGGGCAAAAAAATTATGATACAATATTTGGCGTATCCTACAAAAACACAGGGTCGGTCGGAGTGCAGAATGCAAACTTTGCAATTTTTCGGGGATACTGACCGTAATGATAGAGAAAAGAAAACAGGGAAAGGCGGGAAAAAGAATGGGAATCTCACACGAATATCATTCCACCCATGGCCGGAGACGGCGCAGCAAGGCAGGCACCGGCCTGCGGCTGGCGGGGGTCATTGCAGCGATCCTGCTGCTGTCGCTGGCCATCACGGCCATTCTGGAAAATGGCGAAAAGCAGAGCGAGGCTGTCCAGCAAAGCCCGGCGGCGGGCACAGCGGCCAATATCCTGGCTCCGCTGCCCATGCAGGGAGATACGGGAGCCTCCGCGGCAGACAGCGCCGGCGGTACGGCAGGGGAAGGCAGTGGAACCGCCGATGCGGCGGCTGTCACGCTGGAACAGTTCGGCCCCGCCCGGCAGGCAGCGGGGGCCTATCAGGTCAAGGCGTATGACAGCAGCGTGATCCGTCAGCCCAGCTGTGGGCAGGTGGATCTGAGTTACTTTTCGGATGCGGCCCTGCTGGGCGACAGCCTGACCGTGGGCTTTTCCGATTACAGCATCAACCTGGGCGGGGCGCTCATCTGCGGCTATACCGGCGTGGGCCCCGATGCCATCGTGAACCGCAGCGCGGTCAAGAGCAGCGTGCGCGGCTCAGAGGTGGCAATGGATGTGCTGACAGCGGCCCAGCCGAAAAAGCTCTATATCCTGCTGGGCACCAACACGCTGACCACGCTGGGGGCAGCAGACCGCTTTCTGGCCTACTATGGCCAGATGCTGGATCAGCTCAGGCAGGCCTTGCCCGGCTGCGTCATCTATGTCCAGTCCATCCCGCCGGTGCGGCCCCAGGCCGCTGCGGAAAAGCCCGGTCTTGCGTCCGATGTCCTGCGCTCGGTGAACGAGCAGCTGGCAAAGCTGGCTGCAGACAAGGGCTGTGTCTACCTTGACCTGTGGGAGACCTTTGCCGATGAGAACGGGAATCTGAAAGAGATGCTGGCGGCTCCGGATGGGGTCCACTTCTCGGCCGGAAACGGCTATGGTGCCTGGGTCACCTACCTGCGCAACCACGCAAAGTATTCGGCTTCCAACTCCTGGACTATGGGCAGCGCATACAGCGCTGAATAAAGAGCGAAACACAAAACGGCATCGCAGACCGATCGGTTTGCGATGCCGTTTTTTATGTTGATCGGGAAGGAAAGCAGCTTACTTCAGCTTGCTCTTTGCCTTCATGCGCTGGTCGTGGTTCAGAATCTGCTTGCGGATGCGCAGGTTCTCAGGGGTGACCTCCAGCAGCTCATCCTGTGCCAGGAACTCCAGGCAGCCCTCCAGGCTCAGCTTGCTGACGGGGATCAGGCGCAGAGCGTCATCGGAACCGGAAGCGCGGGTATTGGTCAGGTGCTTGGTCTTGCAGACGTTGACATCCACATCCTCGCCGGAAGCGGTGTAGCCGATGACCATGCCCTCGTAGACCTTTTCGCCAGCGCCCACCAGCAGGGTGCCGCGCTGCTGCGCGTTGTACAGGCCGTAGGTAACGGCATCGCCGGTCTCAAAGCTGACCAGAGAACCGGTGGAACGGTTGGCAATCATACCGGCCCAGACATCGTAGCCATCAAAGATCTGGTTGAGGATGCCTTCACCGTGGGTATCGGTCAGGAACTGGTTGCGGTAGCCGAACAGGCCGCGGCTGGGCATCCGGAACTCCAGACGGACACGGTCGGTACCCAGGGACTCCATCTGCTGCAGAACGGCCTTGCGCTGGCCCAGGCCGGTCATCACAGCACCCTGATACTGGGTGGGAACGTCGATGACAACGTGCTCCATGGGCTCGTAGGTCTTGCCGTCGATGACCTTGGTCAGAACGTGCGGGGGAGAGACCTGCAGCTCGTAACCTTCACGGCGCATGGTCTCGATCAGGATGGACAGGTGCATCTCACCACGGCCCATGACGCGGAAGGAATCGGTGGTGGGAGAATCCTCCACCTTCAGAGCAACGTCCTTCAGCAGCTCTTTCTGCAGGCGGTCACGAATCTGGCGGCTGGTGACATACTTGCCCTCACGGCCGGCCAGGGGGCTGTCGTTGACGGAGAAGGTCATCTCCACGGTGGGGTCGTTGATCTTCACGAAGGGCAGCGGCTCAACCTGAGAGGGAGCACACAGCGTGTTGCCGATGGTGACATCGGGCAGGCCGGAGAATGCAACGATATCGCCTGCGGTGATGTTGTCGCAGGGCTGGCGGCCATTGGCCTGGAAATCGTACAGCTTGGTCAGGCGGCCGCGCATCTTCAGGTCGGGGTTGTGCCAGTCGCACACGACCACTTCCTCGCCGACCTTGGCAACGCCGTTCTGGATGCGGCCAATGCCGATGCGGCCAACGAATTCGTTGTAGTCAACAGAGGAGACCAGCATCTGGAAGGGAGCCTCGGGATCGCCCTGAGGAGGCTGGATGGTGTCCAGCAGGGTGTCGAACAGGGGGATCAGGTCGGTGCCGGGCACATCGGGGTCCAGGCTTGCGGTGCCCTGACGGCCGCAGCAGAACAGGATGGGGCATTCCAGCTGCTCATCGGAAGCGCCCAGATCCATCAGCAGGTAAAGCACCTCATCGATGACTTCCTTGATGCGGGCATCGGGGCGGTCGATCTTGTTGATGGCAACCACCAGGCTCAGGTTCTGCTGCAGAGCCTTCTGCAGAACAAAACGGGTCTGGGGCATGCAGCCCTCAGCAGCGTCCACCAGCAGCAGTACGCCGTTGACCATCTTCAGCACGCGCTCGACCTCGCCGCCAAAGTCGGCGTGGCCCGGGGTATCAACGATGTTGATCTTGACACCCTTGTAGGTGCAGGAGCAGTTCTTGGCCAGAATGGTGATACCGCGCTCACGCTCGATATCGCCGCTGTCCATGACACGCTCTGCCACGACCTGATTGTCGCGGAAAGCGCCGCTCTGACGCAGCATGGCATCCACCAGCGTGGTCTTGCCGTGGTCAACGTGAGCGATAATGGCGACGTTGCGCAAATCGTTACGAACCATAAATAACTACCTCTCTATTTTGAATCTCTGTAGAAGTTACGTCATACGAATAAAGTTTATCTCAGTTGGGGGTGGTTTGTCAAGATTGTATAAAAACTTTTTCAAAATTTCGGCGCTTTGCCCGATAACTCTTCACACGATTTGGGCAGATGGATGCAGCGAGTTGTGCTATACTAAGGGTGCAAAACTGAACCGGGAGGTGTATCTATGAAGCTCACATTTTTGGGAGCCAACCACGAGGTCACGGGCAGCTGCACCCTGCTGGAAGCAGCTGGGCAGCGCTACCTCATCGACTGCGGTATGGAGCAGGGCAAGAATGTCTACGAAAACCAGCCCCTCCCTGTGGCACCGGGTGAAATTGACGGCGTGCTGGTGACCCATGCGCATATCGACCATACAGGCCAGCTGCCGCTGCTGGTGCGCAACGGCTTCCGGGGCAGGATCTATGCCACCAAGCCCACGACTCAGCTGTGCAGCATCATGCTGCGGGACTCTGCCCACATTCAGGAGTTTGAAGCTGAGTGGAAGAACCGCAAGGCGAAGCGTGCCGGTGCCGAGCCGGTGGAGCCGATGTACACCGTGCAGGATGCCGAGGCGGCCATGCAGCTGTTCCGGGGCATGGAGTATAACACTAAGATCGAACTGGCCCCGGGCCTTGTGATCCGCTTCATCGATGTGGGCCATCTGCTGGGCTCTTCCAGCATCGAGATCTGGGTCACTGAGAGCGGCACCACCACCAAGCTGGTCTTTTCCGGGGACATCGGCAACCAGCATCAGCCCATCATCAAGGACCCGACAACGATCCGGGACGCGGACTATGTGTTTATGGAGTCTACGTACGGCGACCGCAGCCACGGTCCCCGCCCGGACTATGTGGGGGAGCTGAGCAGGATCCTGCAGCGCACCTTTGACCGGGGCGGCAATGTGGTCATCCCCAGCTTTGCGGTGGGACGTACCCAGGAGCTGCTCTACTTTATCCGTGAGATCAAAAAAGAGGGTCTGGTCACCCGCCACGGCAATTTCCCGGTCTACATCGACAGCCCCCTTGCCATTGAGGCGACCCGCATCTTCAAAGATACCGACCCCGACTGCTTTGACGAGGATACCCGGGCGCTGCTGGCCCAGGGCATCGACCCCATCCAGTTCCCGGGGCTGCAGGTCAGCGTGACCAGCGATGAGTCCCGGATGATCAACGCCGACCGGGTGCCCAAGGTCATCATCTCGGCCAGCGGCATGTGCGAGGCAGGCCGCATCCGCCACCACCTTAAGCACAATCTGTGGCGGCCGGAGTGCACGATCCTTTTTGTGGGCTATCAGGCCGTGGGAACGCTGGGCCGCACCCTGATCGATGGTGCCGTCAATGTCAAGCTGTTCGGTGAGACCATCGACGTGCAGGCAGAGATCTGTCAGCTGACGGGCCTTTCGGGCCATGCCGACCGCGAGGGCCTGCTGGCCTGGGTGAACGCGTTCAGCCCCAAGCCCAAGCGGGTGTTCATCATCCATGGTGAGGACGAGGTGGAGAACATCTTTGCCCAGACCCTGACCGAGCAGGGCTTTACCGCCTGTGCGCCTTACAATGGGGAGCAGTGGGCCATTGGGGCCGAGGGTGCGGTCTGCCTGCAGGAAGGCTCCCGTGTCCGGCTGGAGCACAAGCCCAGTGAGGGCGCGTCCCGCGCCGCAACAGTGTTCCAGCGGCTGGTCAGCGCCGGCAAGCGGCTGCTCCGCGTCATCGAGCACAACGAGGGCGGGGCCAACAAGGATCTTGCCAAGTTTGCCGACCAGATCAACGCCCTGTGCGACAAGTGGGACAGATAACCATAGAACCAGAAAAAACAGCACGCCGTTCGGTTTCGGCGTGCTGTTTTTGGTTAAAAGGGAAAAGGCTCTGCCGGGAAAAACGGCAGAGCCTTTTCGGGGTATGGAGAAAAGTGTGTGGGAGAAGAGCATGGAGGGCGCTACTGGTCGTCAGAGAGGCTTTGGGAGAAAGCCTTGTCTGCAGCATCCGGGGAAAAGGGGCGGTGCAATGCTTTGTACTGCCTGTACCGGATGCCGAGCAACGTGAATACAACGCCGGTGACAAAGGAGCCGACGCTGACCACGATATAGGCATCAGCGCCGCTGTGCAGCAGCACAGAGCCGTACCCGGCCAGAACGATGGAAAGACCCGGAACATGCTCCTGATACAGCAGGGACGCAATGCCGACTGTCAAAAACAGACAAACTGCGGAGAGAGCGCAGTTGATTCGATGTGCTCGCCTTTGACGAAGCCTGCGTGTGCGGCGGCGAATTTCCTCCATACGAACACTCGCCTTCTGGGTCATGGACAGTCCCTCCTTTTGAGAGATCATCAGAGCGGCTGCTTTCCGTCCTCTCTATCTCCTATAATACAGTTCGCGCCGATTCCTTTCACCCAAATTTGAAAAAAGTTCAAAAAAATTTCCCGCTCCGGAAAAGAGCGGGAAACGGTCAGTGAAAAACAGTGTGCCTGCCCCTGTGGAGCAGCCTTGCCGCAAACAGGGTGACGATGATGGCAGAAGGAAAGAAGTACCCGACCATCTGCCAGAAGCCGTCGGCGGTGATCAGCAGATTGTAGATGCCGTGCAGCACCATGCAGACCCCCAGAATCCCCACCGTGCCGGTGCAGGTGAGCCATGGACGGCGGAACACATAGGCCAGTGCCAGACCGGTCAGGATGCCGCAGACCAGATGCAGGGCCCCGGCGGACATGCCGCGGATGAGCAGGAAAACAAAACTTCCTGCACCGTTTTCGGTCAGGTAGCAGACGTTTTCAAAGGTGGCAAAGCCCACGGCAATGCCAATGGCCGCAGGAGTCAGCTTGTGGGAATCCGGCTCAAAGATCAAGAAGTAGAGCAGCAGAGGCAGCAGCTTCAGGATCTCTTCGCAGACAGGTGCGATCTCTATGGCGGTGGTCACGGCACTGCACTGATGCCGCCCCATGAAAAAGCTGCTGACATAAGCCGAAAGCAGGCAGGTGGCCATGCCCAGCACCACGAACAGGGTAAAGCGCCGGGGGCTGCCCGATGTGAACAGCAGGGAGAGCAGCATGGGAAGCGCCAGGCACAAAAAGATGTTTTCAATGTAGGTCATGGGGCTCCTCCTGCAGGATACGGGGCAGGAAGCTGACCAGCGTGAGGGTCAACAGGATGTCCACAGCATAGTAAAGGCTGAACCGGGTATAATCACGGATGAACCCGGAGGCAACGAACAGAAGGATCTGCAAGGACATTTCAAACAAAAGTGCGATCTCATAAGGCCGGAGCCGTTTTTCCTTTTGCAGGGCCGAAAAACAGAGGTAGGCCAGCGCGCCAAAGGTGAGCGCCAGCGCGCCGGACATCAGCGGAGAGGGGCCAAACACCTGCACCCGCATGACAACTCCGGCAATGACCACCCCAGCTGCCAGCGCAAAAGGCGAGAACGGCGGGCGCAGGCCCTCCCAATAGAGGATCTCCAGCGAGAGAAAAAAGAAATACGAGGCCATCCAGGAGCATTCGGCCACATAAAACACCTGCGGCCCATGGCCCAGAATGATCAGATGGAGCAGGTAATACAAAGTGCCCATCATAAAGCTGGCGTAGCCGAACGCCAGGATCAGGCAGGAGCGGCTGCTGCGCCGGAAGGCGAGGATAAAGGCGAGGAGCGCCATCGCAGCCAGCACGATCACCTGAAAGGTGTTGTCAATGATCTCAAAGCTCATCATCGTCCCTCGTGTGCTTCTTTTCACTGCTGCGGCGCAGGCGGTAGAGCAGGATGGTCACGCAGGAGCCCAGCAGGAACGAGAGTACGCTCACCAGGATATAACCGTCGGCTCCGCGCTCACTCAGCATCCCGGCGGTGCCGGTGGGGGAAACATGCAGCGCGACCGATGTGCCTGCCCAGCCGGGCATGGCAAGGCCCAGGCAGACCACCAGCGCCAGACAGGCCGCCATACAGCCTGCATCGATCAGCAGCATCTGCCGTGCGCGCGCCTGACGCTGCAGCTGGGCTGTGCGCTGGCGGATCAGCGCCATCCGTTCGGCATCAGTTTTCATACTGATATCCCTCCTGTTCCAAAAGTTGTTTCAGCTGTTGCTTGCCCCGGTACACAAGGTTCGTTACCTGCTGCTCGGTGCGTCCCAGCACCTGTGCGGCCTGCCGGTAGCTCAGTTCTTCAAAATAGACCAGAAAAAGTGTCTCCCGGTATTCCTTTTTGAGCTTGCCCAGTGCGGCGTACAGCTGCTGGTGCTGTTCGTTCTGGAGTGATCCAGTCTCGGCCAGTGCCTCGTCCGGCAGTTCAAAAGGCAGTTCCTCCAGCGGCAGAAAAAACCGCCGCCGGGTCTTGCAGCGCAATGCGAGATTGCGCCCGGTTTTATAGAGGTAAGCCTTGAAGCAGCCATCCTGAATGGGCCGCTCTCTTGCAAAAATATGGGCAAAGGCTTCGATCATCAGATCCTCTGCCTCGTGGATATCGCCCAGCACGCCGTTGATGTAAAGGGTCAGCGCGTCGCCATACCGCTCCACCAACAGCTGAGCGGCAGCTTCGTCTCCGGCCAGATACTTCCGGTAGGCTGTTTCGTCTGAGACCATCCGGTTGTTCCTTTCCGTGTTGTACACATTTCATCTTGTCTATTTTATATAAGATGAAAGAAATTTGCAAGGGAAAATACGAAAAAGCACTCCATTCTCTTCCAATTTGTGATATAATAAACTGATTTCGCCTGTTTTTCGCGCGGAAGGCGGGCGGCTGAAATTATTGGAGGGGACAAATTTACTATGGAACGTGAAACGCTGAAATCGCGGCTGGGCTTCATCCTGCTGTCGGCAGGCTGTGCCATCGGCATTGGCAACGTGTGGAAATTTCCTTATATGGCAGGTCAGGGCGGCGGCGGTGCCTTTGTACTGTTTTACCTGCTGTTCCTGGTCATTCTGGGTCTGCCCATTATGACCATGGAATTTGCTGTGGGCCGTGCCAGCCGCAAAAGCCCGGTGCACGCCTATCAGGTGCTGGAAAAGCCGGGCCAGAAGTGGCATATCCACGGCTATTTTACTCTGATCGGCTGCTACCTGCTGATGATGTTCTACACCACCGTTGCGGGCTGGATGCTGCACTATTTCTATATGACTGCCGCCGGGAAGCTCGCCGGCCTGAATGCAGACGAGGTGGCGGGCAAGTTCACCGAGATGCTGGCAAGCCCCGGCATTATGACCTTCTGGATGGTGTTCGTGGTCGTTCTGAGCATTCTGGTCTGCGCTAAGGGCCTGCAGAATGGTCTGGAGCGTGTGACCAAGGGCATGATGATCGCCCTGCTCCTCATCATGGTCATTCTGGCCGTGAACAGCCTCTTCATGGACGGCGCAAAGGAGGGCCTTTCTTTCTTCCTGGTGCCTGACTTTGGCCGCATGAAGGAGGTTGGCATCGTCAACACCCTGGTGGGTGCGATGAATCAGGCCTTCTTCACCCTGAGCCTGGGCATCGGTGCCATGTCCATTTTTGGCAGCTACATCGGCAAGGAGCACTCCCTGCTGGGCGAGAGCGTCCGTGTGGTGGTGCTGGATACCTTTGTGGCCATCACGGCCGGTCTCATCATCTTCCCGGCCTGCTTTACCTTTGGTGTGGATCAGACCGCAGGTCCCAGCCTGATCTTCATCACCCTGCCCAATATTTTTGCCAACATGGCGCTGGGGCGGCTGTGGGGCAGCCTGTTCTTCCTGTTCATGGCCTTTGCGGCCCTGTCCACCGTGCTGGCGGTGTTTGAGAACATCATCTGCTGCGGCATGGAGCTGACCGGCTGCACCCGTAAAAAGTCCAGTCTGGTCAACCTGTTCCTCATCATCCTGCTGTCCATGCCCTGCGTGCTGGGGTATAACCTCTGGGCCTGGGATGGCTTTGCCGTGTTTGGCGGTGCAGTGCTGGACTTCGAGGATTTCCTTGTCAGCAACCTGTTCCTGCCGCTGGGCAGCCTGGTCTACCTGCTGTTCTGCGTTTCCCGCTATGGCTGGGGCTGGGACAACTATAAGAAGGAGGTCAACACCGGCGAGGGGCTGAAGATCCACGATTGGATGCGCGGCTATCTGACCTACGGTCTGCCCGTGATCGTGCTGTTCATCTTTGCCTTTGGCATCTACGACAAGTTCTTTGCATAAGGAAATAAACCCTCTCAGTCTCGCATTCGCTCGCCAGCTTCCCCGAGGGGGAGCCAACGCATCTGACAGGTAAGCAGCTTGCACAGCCTGAAGTCAGAGCAGCAATTGCCACGCCCTTTGGGAGAGGCGGAAGCACTGACGGAGAGGGCGTTTTTGTTGGAGGACACAATGCACATTTTGATCTGTGATGATGATGCGGTATTTGCTGCCCGCGTGGAAACGCTCGTCCGGGATTCCTTTGCGCGGCGGGGCTTGCAGGTGGAATGCACCGTCTGCCACAGCGGGGAAGAGACACTGGCCCGGCGGGACCTTGATCTATATCAGGTGGCGCTGCTGGATGTGGATCTGGATACCATGAACGGCATCTCACTGGGAAAGCAGCTGCGCCAATGCAGCCCGGAGATCTGCCTGGTGTATGTGTCGGCCTATCTGGAATTTGCCCCGGAGGGCTACACCGTGAATGCGTTCCGCTATATCCTCAAGCGCGATCTGGACTGCCAGCTGCCCCGCTGTCTGGATGCCATTCTGCACGAGCAGGATCACCGGGCTCCCAAAACCCTGACCATCCGGCAGAACCGCACCGAGACCGAGCTGCCTTACGACAGCATCTACTACCTCGAAAGCGACCTGCGCAAGATCAACGTTTACGGAGATGTGGCTCATCAGCCCCTGTGCTCCTACTATGGCAAGCTGAACGAGCTGCCGCAGGCCCTGTTTGAGAACGGCTTTCTGCGGGTGGGGCGGAGCGCGGTGGTCAATATGAAGTACATCCGGCAGATCAGCAGCTACATGGTCACCCTGCGCAATGGGGTCAAGCTGGGCGTGAGCCGGAACGGCTATGCTGAGATCCGCAGCACCTATCTGGAATGGAAGGGGCAGTTTGGGGATGACTAAGGAAATGCTCTGGCTTCTGATGGGGCATCTGGTCTGCATTGGCCAGTGGGCGGCCTTTATCATGGTGGACCATGCATTTCTGGGCCGCGGCAGGAGATTCCGCTTCCCCTGCCTGTGGGCAGCCCTGCTGGCAGCAGTATTTCTAGTGGCCTCGATCCGGCATGACATTGGCTTTTTCAATGTTGAATCTGTGATTTTGAACGTCATCTACCTGTTGGTCACGGTGCTCTTTTTCGGCGGAAGCTGGAACCAGAAGCTCTCGGCCTGCCTTGTCAACGGCATTATGTGCCTGCTGACGGAAAATACAGTCAGCTACACCTTTGCCTGGTGCAAGCACATTCCGGTCCAGGAGGTCTGGCGCTACCGCAGCTGTCTGTTCCTGCTGGTTGCTGCTGTTGTGGGGGCTGGCCTGCTTGTAGCCTACATTATCCGGCGCTGGCGGCGGGAGCAGGCGTTGACCCCGCTGCAGATGTTGGTCATGTCCTTTTTTCCTGGCATCGTTGTGGCGCTGAACATCGTGCTGATGGTATCCGGCGGCAGTGAAGTGCCCAGCATGATGAACATGATGTTGACCTTTGGTCTGACCATAGCAGTGCTGATCCATCTGGGGATCGTGCAGATGGTCAACGACCAGATGCTGCTGCAGCAGACACTGATGGTGGAGGCTGTGCGCCAGAAGAAGAGCGCAGAAGCTCTTCTGGAATCCTACAAGACCCAGCGGCGGCTGACCCATGAGTTTACCAACCACACCGAGGCACTGGCTCTGCTGCTCCAGCAGGGCGATTACGAGGGAGCAAAGGCCTACCTTTCCACGCTCACAAAGACCATTGCGGCGAATACCACCATTATGAACACCCACAACCCTTTATTGGATGCCCTGCTCAGCAAAAAGTACGAGGAGGCCAGCCGAAAAGGGGTCATGGTCTATTTTGATCTGCCCGATCTGCGGGATATGCCCATGGATCAGACAGACCTTGTGATCGTGTTCTCCAACCTGCTCAACAATGCCATTGAGGCCGCCGCGCAGGCTGATCCGCCGGAGGTCTATGTGCGGATGCGGAAGAGCGAGGAAGAGGTGGTGCTTTCCGTCCGCAACCGGGTGAAAAAGGACCTGAACCTCGTGGACGGTCAGCTGCCCCGCATCTCTCAGAAAGGGGCGGGCCACGGCTTCGGGCTGTGGAACGTGCAGGATGTGCTGAAAAAATACGGCGGCGAATATACCATCAGCTGCCGGGAGTGCTGGTTCCGCTTTACCTGCACCATCCCGCTCCGCAAGTTATGACATGAAACCCTGCAGAATATGACATTTGGGGTGAAAGTTTCATCGGAATCTGCTACAATGAAATCAAGTTAAAGGCAGGAGCGCCTCCCCGCTGTATGGTTTGCGGCCGACAGAGGAAGGAATATCCGGGAACGCAGGCGTGTGTGCGTGGGCCGGAACGTCTTTACGAATAAAAAGTCTGACGAAGCTCTGAATGGCGATCTTGGGGGATTGCTGCAGATAGAGACCTTCTGAATGCACTGTACCTGCACGGCATCGTATGTGGGAATGGGGTGCCGGGCGGTGCTGCCGGAGGGAGCTTTGTCGGGCTTTTTTTGTTTGAGATCAGGCCGGAAGGAGGACGGTGTGGAGCATGGCTGCACCTGCACGGAAGCGGGCATCCTGCTGGATATCTTCACTCCGATGCGGGAGGATTTCGTGTAACAAACAAAAAAGGCAGTGCGCCGCGTGGGACGCACTGCCTTTTGCTTTTGTACCGATTATTCCGGCTTCACCTGCAGCTCCTGCTCACAGTAGATGCAGCGATATTTGCCGTTGGAGCTCATCTCAAAGATCTGGTCGCATTCCTCTTCAATGGAGGAGATGCAGCGGGGATTGCGGCACCGCACAATGTTCACCAGACGCTTGGGGGGCTTCGGCTTTTCCTTGCGCACAGCCTTGCCGTTTTCGATCACGGTCACGCTGATGTCAGGGTCAAGGTAGGCCAGCACGTCCAGGTTCAGCCAGGAGGCATCCCCCTCGACCTTGATGATGTCCTTGCGGCCGCAGTCGGCCTTGTGGGAGCGCGCATTCTGGATCAGGGCCACGTTGGCGGTCTTGTTGCCGGTGATGCCCAGCAGCTCCATCAGGCCCACAGCGGTGCCTGCCTTGATGTGGTCGATCACAATGCCGTTCTGGATCTCGTCAATATTCAGCATATCAGTTGCCCTCCTTCGGTGCCTTGGGGTCGGCAAGACCCAGCAGCGTCATGATCAGTGCCATGCGGACGTATACGCCGTTCTGCACCTGCTCAAAGTAGGCGGCACGGGGATCGTTGTCCACATCCAGTGCGATCTCATTCACGCGGGGCAGGGGATGCAGCACTGCCATTTCAGGCTTGGCAAGGGCCATCTTTTCGCTGGTCAGGATGTAGCTGTTCTTCAGGCGGATGTAATCCTCCTCGTTGAAGAAGCGCTCCTTCTGTACACGGGTCATGTACAGGATATCCAGCTCGGGCATGGATTCCTCCAGGCTCCGGGTCTCACGGTACTCGATCCCGTTGGCCTCCAGCACATCCTTGATGATGTAGTCGGGTACCCGCAGCTCCTCGGGGCTGATGAGCACAAAGCGGATGTTCTTGCAGCGTGCCATGGTCTTGATGAGAGAATGGACGGTGCGGCCGAACTTCAGATCGCCGCACAGGCCGATGGTCAGGTTATCCAGCCGACCCATCCGGGTGCGGATGGTCATCAGATCGGTCATGGTCTGGGTGGGGTGCTGGTGGCCGCCGTCACCGGCATTGATGACCGGGATGTGGGAGTAGCGGGAAGCGCGGAACGGCGCACCCTCTTTGGGATGGCGCATTGCCACGATATCAGCATAGCAGGAGACCACACGGATGGTATCTGCAACGCTTTCTCCCTTGGAAGCGCTGGAGACGTTCTCGCTCGGGAAGCCCAGCACATGGCCGCCCAGGTTCAGCATGGCCGCCTCAAAGGAAAGGCGGGTGCGGGTAGACGGCTCATAGAACAAGGTGGCGAGCTTTTTGTGAGCCGCAACGTCCTGATAAGCGGCAGGGTCGGAGCGGATGCGGTCAGCCAGATCCAGCAGGGAAGTGATCTCCTCCTGGCTGAAATCCAAGGGATCGATGAGATGGCGCATGAATTTTACCTCCGTCAAAGTAATTTTCGTAGAATGGAAAAATCGAAGAAATTCGTGTAATAACTCAGTGAGCGCATGACCGGGTGGCACAGACGGTTGAAGCAGATCTCATCCAGCAGCAGCATGGCCTCGCCGGGGGCAAGACGCATGGCAGCCCGGATGGCCTCGTCGCCGCAGCTGGCCTTGAGGTGGGCCACATTCGAGGAGATCTGCTGGTTGCATTCCTGCTCCAGAATATCGAACACGCCGCCGCTCAGGTCGATGCGGGTGTAGTCCCGGCTGCCAAAGAGGGCGCGGGGCAGATAATCGATGGAGTAGATGACAGGGGTGGTGTCGGCCAGGATGCGTTTTTTGATGCAGATGACCTCGTCCCCCGGTGCAATGGCAAGATCCCGGGCAAGCTCGGCCCCGGCGCGGATGGGGTAGATCTGGATGCCATCGGCGTGGGGGTAGCTGCCAAAGCTGCGGATCAGCGGGTAATATTCCAGCTTCTGGTCAAGGCGGCTGCGCAGGCCGAGCACAGTGCGGTTGACCACTGTGCCAATGCCGCGCACACGCTCGATGTAACCGGCGCGCTCCATCTCGCTCAGCGCGTCCCGGATCACGGTACGGCTGACACCGAGTTCCGCGGCCAGATCGACCTCGGCGGGCAGGCGGTCGGCATCGGCGTAGCGGCCGGTGCGCAGTTCTTCCAGAAGCGCCGCGACGACACGGTCACTGATGACCGCACCGCCCAGGCGGATGGATGACGAAGAGCTGGATTCTTTCATGGGCTGTTCCTCCGGTTCGCGGGCGGGGCAGTGCCCGCCTGGACTTGGGAAAACCTGCCCTGCAACCCAAAAGCTGCGCCGGACAGATTTTCTTACTTTCATTATAGCATGATTTGACTTTATTTTGAATGGTAATTATACTGGAATCCAGCAGAAAGTATGATTTTATTTTTGGAGGGTTCACAAAATGGAACTGATACTGCAAAAAGTGTGTGGCCGGCCTGCACGGCTTCCCATTCGCCTGCGCCGGTGCGGCCCTGCGGATGCCGCCGCATTCTTTGCTTTGCAGAACGAAGTGCGGGCCGCTATGCCCCACCCGGAGCAGTTTGTGCCGGACACACTGGAGAATATCACGGCCTACCTGAGGGAGGACCTGTGCATCGGAGCATACGACGGCGAACGGCTGGGGGCGTACTTTATCCTGCGCTACTGCGGCCGGAGCGCGCACAACTATGCGGCCTTTCTGGGGGTGCCCCGGGAGGAGTGGGAGCACTGGGCCAATGCGGACAGCGCAGTGGTCCACCCGGACTGGCGGGGCAACGGTCTGCAGCGGAAGCTGCTGGAAGCGGCGCTGCCCCTTGTCCGGCCCGGCATCGTGGGCATCGGGGCCACCGTCAGCCCGGAGAATCAATACAGCCTGAACAATGCCCTTGCCTGCGGTTTTGTCATTGCCGACCGCCGTGAGATGTACGGCGGGTATGACCGATATCTGTTAAAGAAGAGGCTGTAAACAAAAAACGCTCTCCTGCTGTGAACTGCACCCCATTTGTTAGACAGTATGGTATACTGTTTAGGAAATGGGGTGTTTTTGTATGCCAAAGGGACAAC
>ENA-USUG01000226-USUG01000226.1-human-gut-metagenome-genome-assembly--contig:-NODE-226-length-89068-cov-23.054893_pt1 | contig 89068 bp, 69 predicted proteins | sample MGYA00250059_ERZ773394 | MGnify/ENA primary metagenome ERZ773394 (study PRJEB29103, sample SAMN06111957) | human gut metagenome | biome: human gut; feature: ankylosing spondylitis patient; material... | reverse complement strand
AGCGTTAAATCTCTGTAATCACTCAGACACAATCGCTTGCGTCCTGTATGAATTACTTGTAAATTTGGAATTGATTAACGTGGGTTTCCAAACCCACGATCAAGGTTCCACAAGTTTCAGTTTTGTTCAATTTTCAAGGTCCTGCTGTGCTGTCGCGTTTCCGTGACAGCTTGTATATTATATATCAGATTCTCTCGTTTGTCAAGAGGTTTTCTGAAAGTTTTTTGAAGAAGTTTTCTTCAAAAAACGGTGTACAAGCTGTAGGTAAAGGCTCCAGCGGCTGCCGCCGCGGGCTGGGCTCGCGAGACAGCTTGATTATTATAGCAAGTAGTATGACCTTTGTCAACAGGTTTTTGCAATTTTTTTGATTTTTTCGACAAAGTTTGAGGGAGAAGTTTGGGCAAGATGTATATTGGGGTGACGGCGGTTGGCGGGCACAAATTATGGGGGGGGTGGGCGGCAAGAGGGTTGCGGGGTCAGGTGTTTTGAGGGAATGGGTGAACGGTGGAAGATTAACGGCAGGCGGCGGGGAGGTTGCGGGCCGGGCATGCCCGGCCCCTACGGGGTGGCGGAAGGGTGAGCGGGTGCTTGTCGGGGGTATCATTGGGCCTCTAACAGCTGTTCGCGCATCCATTTCAGGATGCGGCGCTCGCGGCGGGAGATCTGGACCTGGGTCGTGCCGAGGACGCGGGCGGTCTCGCTCTGGGTGCGGCCCGCGAAAAAGCGCAGACGGATGAGCTGGCGGTCACCGCTGTCCAGCCTGTCCATCACCTCGGCCAGACCGATGCGGTCCGAGAGTGCTTCCTCCGGGGACTCCACCGGCACGTCAAACTCTCGCAGGCCGTCCTCGTCGTCCACGGGCGTCAGGCTCAGGGTCGGCAGGGCCGCGCGGATAGCCAGTGCAATCTGCTCCGGGGTCGTGCCCAGCGTCTCGGCCAGCTCGGTCACGCCGGGCTCCTGGCCGGTGCGCTTGAGGCAGCGCTCACGCTCGGCATTGATCTTAAGGCTCAGCTCCTTTAACGAACGGCTGACCTTGACCGTGCCGCCATCCCGGAACAGCTTTTTGATCTCGCCCAGGATGACCGGCACGGCATAGGTGGAAAAGCAGACGCCGCGCCCGGTATCAAACCCATCGCAGGCCTTCACAAGGCCCAGACAGCCCGCGGCGTAGAGTTCCTCATACTCGATGCCCCGCCCCTTGAACCGCCCGGCGCAGGCGTGGACAAGGCCGAGGTTTCTCTCAATAAATTCTTCGCGCGGCAGCTGGTGCATATCCGTGGGCATGACTGTCCCCTCCTCTTATATATGTAGGGGTTCACGCGCGGGCATCCAGCCGCTTGGTCAGGGTCACGCGGGTGCCGCGGCCCGGCGTGGAGGAGACCTTGACCTTGTCCATGAAGCTCTGCATGACGGCAAAGCCCAGACCCGCGCGCTCCTCGGCGTCGCCGGTGGTGAACATCGGCTCCATCGCCTTCGCAATATCCGGGATGCCGACGCCGCGGTCCGTGATGGTAATACGCACAATGCCGCCCTCATAGATGGCCGCCGTCATTGTGATGGGGCCGATCTTGTCCGGGTAGGCGTGGACGATGCAGTTGGTCACGGCCTCGGAGACAGCGGTTTTCATATCGGCGAGCTGGGGCACTGTGGGATCAAGCTGCACAAGAAACGCGGCCAGCGCCGCGCGGGCGAAGCCCTCGTTGACGGAGCGGCCCGCAAACGTAATTTTTACCTGATTGAGCATCTTCATCGGTGTTCACCTCCGTTCAGGCGTAGGTTATGTGGGCCAGGTCGAGCATCCGCCGCACGGCGCGCGGCGGGTTCTGGACGGTCAGCCGCCCGCCCAGTGCGCTTACGTGGCGTCCGCGGCCCAAAATCAGGCCGACGCCCGAGGAATCCATGAAGGTGACGCCCGAGAAGTCGAGCGTCAGCAGCTCGGGCAGGCGGTCATCGACCTGGGCATCGATTTCCCGCCGCAGTGTCTGGGCGGCGTGGTGGTCGATCTCGCCGCTCAAATAGGCGGCCAGTGTGCCGCTGCCGGGCACGAAGGTTACTTTGGCCATAGGGTTGTCCTCTTTTTTCATTTATAAGGGTATACAGGGTAGTGTTGGGAAGGTTGCGGGCCGGGCATGCCCGGCCCCTACGGGGAGAGTTAAAAATCAACGGGTAATTTTCGGGAGGTTGCGGAGGGGGTGTTGAGACAAAATAAAAAGCCCGTATCGTTATGATACAGGCTTACGGGTGCGTATTTTGTTGAAATGGCGATGGCCGGTTATTTTTCTGCTTCTTTGAGAAGCAACGGGCGGGCCTCGGCGGCAAGGTAGAGTGAACCGCAGACAACAACGCCCGCGAGGTTGTTCTCGTCCGCGTAGTCCACGGCCTTACGGATGGCATCGGCCACACTGTCGGCGGCCTCGGCGTCGGTGTGGAAGCGGGCCTCCTTCTGCAATTCCTCGGCGCTCAATGCGCGGGGGCAGTTGGGCGTGACGGTGTAGATCTTGGCAAAGCAGGGGGCCAGATCGGACAGCATATCCTTATAGTCCTTGTCGGCCAGCACGCCCAGCACACCGACGAGGTTTTCCTCAAAGTCGGCGCGGGTCAGGGTCGCGGCCAGCATTTTAGCGCCGTCCGGGTTGTGGCAGCCGTCGAGCAGCAGCAGCGGATGGCGGCGCAGTACCTCGATGCGGGCGGGCATCCGGGCATCGGCAAGGCCCTGCAGAATGGCGTCGTCCGAAATATCATAGCCGAACTCGCGCCAGAGAGCCAGCGCGATCTCGACAGCCATGGCGGCGTGGTTAGCCTGGTGCGTGCCGGGCAGGCCCAGTGCGGCGCGATAGCCGCCGTAGTCGATGCGGTTTTCCAGCCGCTTGCCGCGCAGCAGCGTCAAATCGTCCTTGTCGGGCGTGATGATGCTCGTGTGCGCCTCGGCAGCGGCGGTCAGGATCGGCCCCATAGCCTCCGCAGGCTGGTCGGGATAGTTGACGACGACGGTTCCTTCTTTTATAATACCGGCCTTCTCGGCGGCAATTTTATCAAGGGTATCTCCCAGGACTTCCATGTGGTCATAGCCGATCTTTGTGATGGCTGCCACGAGCTTGTGGGGCACGACGTTCGTTGCGTCGCAGCGCCCGCCAAGGCCGGTCTCCAACACGACCAGGTCACACTTTTCGCGGGCAAACCAGAGGAACGCCAGCGCAGTGACGGCCTCAAACTCCACAGGCTTCTCGCCGCCCTCGGCCTCGATGGCGTCAATCGCGTCGAGTACCTTCTCCGTCAGGTTTGCCAGCGTGCGGGGCGGTATCATCTCGCCGTCGATCTGGAACCGCTCACGGAAGTCCACCACATACGGGCTGACGGTCAAACCGGTCTTGTAGCCCGCTGCCGTCAGGATGGAGGACGTCATGGCCGCAAGGCTGCCCTTGCCGTTCGTGCCCGCAATATGGATGCACTGCAGCTCCTTTTCGGGGTTTCCCAGATGGTCGCACAGGTTCTGCATCCGGGCCAGACCGGGTGCGCCCTGCCCCATGCGCGGCAGGGCGTGCAGGGCTTCAATTGCCTGTTGGGTCGTCATTCTTCGTCCTCCTCATAGTTATCCTCGTCGGGTTCGGGGCGGTTCAGCTGTGCCTCGTGGGCACGGTGGGCGGCGCGGCGGGCCAGCCGCTCATGCTCGCGGCGGCGCAGCTCCTCGCTTTCGGCGCGCAGAGCGCGGTTCTCCTGCTTGACACGGATGAATGCGGTAACGCCGCGCACGATCAGCAGGATGATGAGTGCAAACAGCAGTCCCGCCACGACGCCGGACATATCGATCCAGACATCCACCACCGACGAGGTGCGGTTGGGGCTGTGCAGCTGGATGGTCTCATCCATCAGCGCCGTTGTCATGCCGCCCAGCAGCGGCCAGCTCATGTGGCGCACAAAATGCTTTGTGTACACGCGGATGCAGAGCATCAGCAGAAAGCCCTCCAGCGCAAACTCCGAAAAGTGCGCGAGCTTACGGATCAGATGTTCCGACAATGGGCCGAGATGCACCTTGGCCAGCGCACTGTTGACCAGCTGCATGACGGCCTGGCTGCGTGCGGACGACTGGGCACCGTTTTCCAGTGAGTTGCGAAAGATAAACATAATGCAGGCGATCAGCGCCGCCGTAAATACCACGCGGAACAAGATCAGCCACGGACTGGTTCTTTCTTTTTCCATAATACTCCTTTATAGATACTCCTCTATAAACCTGTATTATAGCACGCAGCCCGCATAAGAGCAAGCGCCCTGCCGCAGTTTTCCTCATACTATAGGCCCGGCCTTGTAAGTTGTCAAGGTATGGTTTTTGTGGTATTCTAATAAAAAGAATGTATTTGTGGGGGGAATGGCCATGAACATCCAGATTTTCGGCACGAACAAGAGCTTTGACACCAAAAAGGCACAGCGGTGGTTCAAGGAGCGCGGCATCAGATTCCAGATGATTGACACGAAGGAAAAAGGCTTGAGCCGCGGCGAGTTTGACAACGTCTGCCGCGCCGTGGGCGGCTGGGCAAAGCTCGTCGACGAAAACGCAAAGGACAAGGACACGCTGGCGCTTTTGAAATGGCTCGACGAGAGCCAGCAGGCCGACAAGCTGTTCGAGAACCAGCAGCTCTTCCGCCAGCCCATTGTGCGCAACGGCAGACAGGCCACCGTAGGCTACTGCCCCGATGTGTGGGAGAAGTGGGAGTAAGACAGACAGCTCACCTCTCTCTGCAGGAGCCTAGGGGCCCGACAGATTTGCGCACCCGCCCTTGACAAATCCGCCGCATTGCGGTACATTATAAGGTACAAATGCAGTGCGAAAGAGTGTGCCCGCGTCGTACCTTTGCAGCAAGCCGGGGAGGATGCAAGCCCGGTACGGTGCGGCGGGTGCTGTCACTTTCAAGCAGGCGCGGTGAGAGGGGCTTCTCCCCTGCCAGCCGCGCACGGGGTTGCCGCCGTTATCAGGGCAGGCGGGCTTGTCGGCCTGCCGCAAAGCGGCCCGATCGGGCAACTTGGGTGGTACCGCGACTTGAGCTTTTCAGGCCGTCCCATGATAAACTCATGGGGCGGCCTTTTTTATTTTGTCCAAATGTAAAAATCACGCCCCGCACATTCACGAGGAGGTTTACACTATGCCGAAGGAACTCGCCAAACAGTATGCCCCGCAGGGCACCGAGGATCGCATCTATCAGAACTGGTGCGACAAGGGGTATTTCCATACCCAGATCGACCGCAGCAAAAAGCCGTTTACCATCGTCATGCCGCCGCCGAACGTCACCGGCCAGCTGCACATGGGCCACGCCATGGATGAGACCTGGCAGGACATCCTGACCCGCTACAAGCGGATGCAGGGCTATGCCGCGCTGTGGGTGCCCGGCACCGACCATGCGTCCATTGCCACCGAGGCCAAGGTCGTCGCCAAGATGCGCGAGGAGGGCCTGACCAAGGAGATGGTGGGCCGCGACGGCTTTCTGGAGCGTGCCTGGGACTGGAAGAACACCTATGGCAACCGCATCGTCAGCCAGCTGAAGAAGCTGGGCTGCTCCTGCGACTGGCAGCGCGAGCGCTTCACGATGGACGAGGGCTGCTCCGACGCCGTCAAGGAGGTCTTTGTCCGTCTGTACAACGAGGGGCTGATCTACCGCGGCAACCGCATGGTCAACTGGTGCCCCCACTGCAACACCTCGATTTCCGACGCCGAGGTCGAGTATGAGGCCAAGGAGGGCAGCTTCTGGCATCTGCTCTACCCCGTCAAGGAGACCGGCGAAATGCTGGAGCTGGCCACGACCCGCCCCGAGACGATGCTGGGTGATACCGCTGTTGCCATCAACGCCGAGGACCCGCGCTACAAGCACCTGCACGGCTGCCATGTCGTGCTGCCGCTGCTGGGCCGCGAAATTCCCATCGTCTGCGACGAGCACGCCGACATGGAGAAGGGCACCGGCGTTGTGAAGATCACCCCCGCCCACGACCCCAACGACTTTGAGGTCGGCAAGCGCCACGACCTGCCGATGATCCGTGTGCTGACCTACGACGGCCACATGACCGGCGCTGCCGACAAGGCCGCCGTCGATGCCGAGAAGGCCGCGGGCCGCGCTGCTGCCGACGAGCCGGACGTGCTGGACTGCGGCAAGTATGCCGGCATGACCGCGCTGGAGGCCCGCAAGGCCATTCTGGCCGATTTGGAGGCCTGCGGTGCGCTGAAGGAGACCGAGCCGCTGACCCACGACGTGGGCACCTGCTACCGCTGCCACTCGGTCATTGAGCCGATGGTCTCCAAGCAGTGGTTCGTCAAGATGGAGCCGCTGGCCAAGCCCGCCATCGAGAGCGTCGAGAAGGGCGAGATCAAGTTCGTGCCCGAGCGCTTCACCAAGAACTATATCAACTGGATGAAGGGTGGCCGTGACTGGTGCATCAGCCGCCAACTGTGGTGGGGCCACCAGATCCCCGCCTGGTACTGCGGCGACTGCGGCGAGACCGTCGTGGCCAAGGAAGCCCCCTGCACCTGCCCCAAGTGCGGCAGCTCCAACATGACCCAGGACCCCGACACGCTGGACACCTGGTTCAGCTCTGCCCTGTGGCCGTTCTCCACGCTGGGCTGGCCCAACGAGAACGCCGAGGATTACAACTACTTCTACCCCACGAACACGCTGGTCACCGGCTATGACATCATCGGCTTCTGGGTGTCCCGCATGATCTTCTCGGGTCTGGCCTACACCGGCAAGGCACCGTTTGACACGATACTGATCCACGGCATTGTCCGCGACAGCCAGGGCCGCAAAATGTCCAAATCCCTGGGCAACGGCATTGACCCGCTGGAGGTCATTGAGCAGTACGGCGCGGACGCGCTGCGCATGATGCTGATCATCGGCTCCACCGCAGGCAACGATATGCGCTACAGCGATGAAAAAGTCCTTGCCTGCCGCAACTTTGCCAACAAGCTGTGGAACGCCTCCCGCTTTGTGCAGATGAACCTGCCCGAGGACTTTGAGCCGGGTCTGCCCAAGGAAAGCCTGCTCGACATGAGCGACAAGTGGATTTTGTCCGAGCTTGCCAAGGTCGCCGCCGAGGCTACCGCCAACCTCGACAAGTACGAGCTGGGTCTGGCCGCCGAGAAGGTCGAGAACTTCATCTGGGAGGTCTACTGCGACTGGTATATCGAGATCTGCAAGACCCGCCTGAACGGCGAGGACGCGGCAGCCGCCGACGCGGCCCGCAAGGTGCTGGTCTACGTGCTGGACAAGGCGCTCAAGCTGCTGCACCCCTTCATGCCGTTCATCACCGAGGAGATCTATCAGGCTCTGCCCGGCAGCGCCGAGACCATCATGAACGAGAAGTGGCCCGGCGACGAGAACATGAAGGTCTGGGCCGAGGACTGCGCCGACTTTGAGAAGCTGATGGACTACATCAAGGCTGTCCGCGCCATGCGTGCCGAGATGAATGTCCACCCCGCCAAAAAGACGAGCATGGTCATTGAGACTGGCTCCCCCGCCGCGTTTGAGAAGGGCGGCGCGTATCTGGCCCGCTTTGCCTTTGCCACCGACGTGACGGTCACGGCAAAGTACGAGGGCAGCACCGACGGCATGGTCAACGTGGCGACCCCCGACGCGAAGGGCTTTATCCCGATGATGGAGCTGATCGACCGCGACAAGGAGCTGGCCCGCCTGAACAAGGAGCTGACCAAGGCCGAGAAGGAGCTGGGCATGTTCACGAACCAGCTGAACAACCCGAAGTTCGTCGAGAAGGCCCCGGCGAAGCTCGTCGAGGAGACCCGCGCCAAGCTGGCTGCCGCCCAGGACAAGGCCGCCAAGATCAAGGAGAGCATTGCGGCGCTGGGGTAAGTCTGACAGCTTCCCCCGTGGGGGAAGCTGTCACCGCAGGTGACTGATGAGGGCAGCGTTTCCGTCGCAGCTCGTTCACGGGCAATACTGGCACGCTCGCCCCTCATCCGGCCCTTCGGGCCACCTTCCCCCGTAGGGGAAGGCTTTTCAGCCACAAACAAAAAATAACCCCGCCCCGTCAGGAACTGCATCCTGACGGGGCGGGGTTTTCTCGTTACAGCACAAAAATTGCAGGGAAAAAGTTCAAAGCAAATTACTTGCGGCGCTTGCCCTTGCCGCCCTTGCGGGTGTTGGTCTTGGCAGCGGCGGTCTTGACGGCCTCGACGGCCTTCTCGGCTGCGGGCTTGGCAGCCTCAACAGCCTTCTCAACGACAGGCTCGGCAGCCTTGACGGCCTTCTCGACGACGGGCTTCGCAGCCTCGACGGTTTTCTCAACGACGGGCTCGGCAGCCTTGACGGCCTTCTCGACGACGGGCTTCGCAGCCTTGACGGCCTTCTCAGCGGCAGGCTTGGCAGCCTTGACGGCCTTCTCGACGACAGGCTCAGCAGCCTTGACGACCTCGGTGGCGGCCTTCTCGGCAGCGGCCTTGGCCTTAACGGTGGTGGCCTTCACGCTGGTCTTGGGCTTGCGGGTGACCTCGTTGATGGTCCAGAACTGGTTGTCACCGTTGACGTCAGCCCAGATCTGCAGCACGGTGCCGTTCTCGGTAGCCATACCGGGGTCCAGCAGCTTGCCGGCCAGGTTGGACTTGATCTTGACGCGGCCATCGTTGGTAGGCTCCACGACCCACAGCTGGCTGGATGCCTGGGCACCCTCCCACTGGTGGACGCGGGTGCCGTCGCTGACGCCGCCCATGTCCAGATCCATCATCTTGCCGGTGAAGCGGTTCTGGATGCGGTAAACGCCGTCGCCTGCTGCGACGAAGTTCCACTGCTGCCACTCAAAGTTGGCGTTGTCCATCAGCTGGATCTTCGCGCCATTGTCAATGTTATAGTCAGCGACCTCAACGACCTTGCCGTTGGCGGCGCTGATGGTATAGAACTTACCCTCGGTAAGTACGGTCTGTGCAATCTTCTTCGGTGCCATATTTGTTCCTCCTATAGGTATATCATGTATATTATGCGGCAAATCTTGTTTGTAGTTTCCCTCATGCCGCGTGGTCAAACACCGCTTTTTGCGTGTCTACGTATCCTATTATAACCACTTTTTACCTTCCCGTCAACTTTTTGGCGCTGTTGCGGCATTTTGCACAAAAACCGCCGGGACGGCAGATGCTATCCCGGCAGTTTTGATTGATTTTATGCCGTTTTGCGGCTTTTTTCGACATCTCTGCGCTTAAGAGTTCTCGGCAAAGTTGCCGGTGTACAGGCGGTAATAGCGGCCCTTCTGGGCGATCAGCTCGTCGTGGGTGCCGCGCTCAATGATACGGCCCTGCTCCAGCACCATGATGCAGTCCGAGTTGCGCACGGTGGACAAGCGGTGGGCAATGACGAAGGTCGTGCGGCCATACATCAGGCCGTCCATGCCGTCCTGCACAAGCTTCTCGGTGCGGGTGTCAATAGAGGACGTTGCCTCGTCCAGGATCAGCACCGGCGGGTCTGCGACAGCCGCGCGGGCAATCGCCAGCAGCTGGCGCTGGCCCTGGCTCAGATTCGTGCCGTCGCCGGTCAGCATCGTGTTGTAGCCGTCGGGCAGATGCTTGATGAAGGTATCCGCATTTGCGAGCTTCGCGGCGGCCATGCACTCCTCATCGGTGGCGGTCAGGCGGCCATAACGAATGTTCTCCATGACCGTGCCGGTGAACAGGTGGGTATCCTGCAGGACGATGCCTAGAGAGGAGCGCAGCGCGTCCTTCTCAATGGACTTGATGTCGTGGCCGTCGTACAGGATCCGGCCCTTCTGGATGTCGTAGAAGCGGTTGATAAGGTTCGTGATCGTCGTCTTGCCCGCGCCGGTGGAGCCGACAAAGGCGATCTTCTGCCCCGGACGGCCATACAGGTTGATGTCATGCAGGACGATCTTCTTCTCGTCGTAGCCGAAGTCCACATCCTTAAAGACGATGTCGCCCTCCAGCTTGGTGTACCGGGGCTTGCCGTCGGCATCCATGCGTTTCCACGCCCACATGCCGGTGGACTCGTTCGTCTCGGTGACAGTATCGTCCGCTTCGTACTTGGCGTGGACCAGGGTGATGTCGCCCTCGTTGACCTCGGGCTTTTCATCCAGCAGCGCAAAGATACGCGCACCGCCGGCCAGCGCCATAACGACGGAGTTCAGCTGCATGGAGATCTGACTGATGGGCTGGTTGAACTGACGGGTCAGCACAAGGAAGCTGGCGAGGCCGCCCAGCGTAAAGCCGCCGAAGCCGTTGATAGCCAGCGCACCGCCGAGGATGGCGCAGAACACGTAGGACAGGTTGCCCAGCTGGCCGTTGACGGGCATTGCTACCAGCGAATAGGAGTTTGCCTTGTCGGCGCTGTGGAACAGCTCATCGTTGAGCCTGTCGAACTCCTCAATGGCAATTTTCTCATGGCAAAAGACCTTGATGACCTTCTGGCCGTTCATCATTTCCTCAATGTAGCCGTTGACCTTGCCCAGCTCCTGCTGCTGCTTGATGAAGTATTTGCCGGAGTTGCCGGTCAGGTACTTCGTCGCCAGCAGCATGACGCCGACCATCGCGAGGGCCAGCACCGTCAGGGGGACGCTCAGATAGAGCATCGAGGCCAGCACGCCGACGAGGGTCACAACCGTGTTGACGAGCTGCGGCAGGCTCTGGCTGATCATCTGGCGCAGCGTGTCAATGTCGTTCGTGTAGACCGACATAATGTCGCCGTGGGCGTGGGTGTCAAAGTACTTGATGGGCAGCGTCTGCATGTGGGTGAACATCTCGTCACGCAGGTCCTTCAGCGTGCCCTGGGTGATCCTTGCCATCAGGCGGTTCTGCACAAAGACAGCAGCGATGCCGACGCAGTAGATGACTGCCACGCGCAGGATAGCCGCGGCCAGGCCGCTGAAGTCCGTGCTGCCCGCCTTGAGCAGCGGCAGAATGTAGCTGTCGATCAGCGTCTGGGAGAACATGACGCCCTGCAGCTGGGCAAACACGGCCAGCAGAATGCAGCAGAGCACCACAATGACCTGTGCCTTATAGCGGCTCATGACATAGGCGAGGATGCGCTTGAACACCTTGCCGGGGTTTTCGACCTTGGGGCGGGGGCCATTGCTGCGCCCGCCGGGGCCGACCTTTACGACTTTAGGCTGCTGTGCCATTATGCCTCCCCTCCCTTCTCATCAAAGTCGCCGGAGCCTTTGGTCTGGCTGTTGTAGACATCCTGGTAGATGGCATTTGTTTTCAGCAGGTTGGCCGGGGTGTCAAAGCCGCTGACCCTGCCGTTGTCGAGCACGAGGACCTTGTCCGCATTTTCCACGGAGGAAATGCGCTGGGCGATGATGAACACCGTCGTGCCGGGGATTTTTTCCGCAAACGAATGGCGGATCTTTGCGTCCGTCGCGGTATCGACGGCGGAGGTGGAGTCGTCCAGGATCAGGATGCGGGGCTTTTTCAGCAGTGCGCGGGCAATGCAGAGGCGCTGCTTCTGGCCGCCGGAGACGTTGTTGCCGCCCTGCTCGATGTGGGTCTGGTACTTGTCGGGGAAGCGCTCGATAAATTCATCGGCGCAGGCCTGCTTGCAGGCGTCCTCGATCTCGGCGTCGGTGGCGTCGGGGTTGCCCCAGCGCAGGTTCTCGGCAATCGTGCCGCTGAACAGCTCGTTCTTCTGCAGCACCATGGCGACGTTGTTGCGCAGGGTGTCGAGGTCATATCTGCGCACATCAACGCCGCCGATGGTCACGCTGCCCTCGGTCACGTCGTACAGACGCGGCAGCAGCTGCACAAGGCTGGACTTAGCCGAACCGGTGCCGCCAATGATGCCGATGGTCTCGCCGGACTTGATGTCGAGGTCAATGTCCTCGAGGGCCTTCTCGCCATCCTTTTTATAGGCAAAGCTGACATGGTCGAACTTGACGGAGCCGTCCCTGACCTCCATAACAGGGTCCTCACCGTTCGTCAGGTCGGACTGCTCGTCCAGCACCTCGGCCACGCGCTTAGCGGAGGCTGCAGACATCGTGATCATGACGAACACCATGGACAGCATCATCAGGCTCATAAGGATGTTCATGCAGTAGCTCAGCATGCTCATCAGGTCGCCGGTGGTGAAGGTCGTTGCGCCGGAGCTGACGATGAGCTGGGCACCGATCCAGGAGATGAGCAGGATGCAGCTGTAGACGGTCAGCTGCATGAGCGGGGCGTTCCAGGCCAGGATCAGCTCGGCACGCATCAGCAGATTGCGCACATTCTCGCTGGCCTTGCGGAACTTCTCGCCCTCAAACTTCTCGCGCACATAGGCCTTGACAACGCGGATGGCGGAGACATTCTCCTGCACGCTCTCGTTCAGGTCGTCGTACTTGCGGAATGCCTCGCCGAAGTACTTGGTGGCGCGGCTCATAATAAAGGCGAGCGCGCAGCCCAGCAGGATGACGGCGATCAAATAGATGTTTGCCAGCCGACGGTTGATCGTGTAGGACATGATCAGCGCCACGATCATGCTGGCGGGCGCACGCACCGACATGCGCAGCAGCATCTGGTAGGCGTTCTGGATGTTGGTGACGTCTGTGGTCATGCGGGTGACCAGGCCCGCGGTGGAGTACTTGTCAATGTTGGCAAAGCTGAAGGTCTGGATGTTGCGGAACATGCCGCGGCGCAGGTTGCGGGCAAAGCCCGTGGCCGCGTGGGAGCCGGCCACCGCGCCCAGAATGCCGAACAGCAGGCCGAACAGCGCCGCGACGACCATCTGTGCGCCGACGGTGTAGATGACCTGCATATTGCCCGGCGTGACGCCGTTGTCAATGATGGAGGCCATCAGCTTCGGGATGATCATTTCCATGATGACCTCCGCGATCATAAAGATCGGCGTCAGCACGGAGACCAGGCGGAAGCCCTTGGTTTCACGTCCGAGTGTTTTTAACAATTGGTATTTCCCCTCTCTTGGTTGGTATTTTCCTCTTGCAGGATGTGCTGTGCGTTGCGCAGGGTCTGCTCCAGCACAGCGCGGGCCGCGGCGGCCTGCTGCGGGTCAATGCCGCTTTGCAGGTCATCCTCAAACCGCGCAATGCTTGCCTCGATCTGCTTGTGACAGGCGCGGCCCTTCTCTGTGGCGATAAGGCGCTTTAAGCGGGCGTCTTTCGCCACGGCGCTGCGGGTGATGAAGCCATCCTGCTCCATGCCCTGCAGCATGGCGGTGACGCTGGAGCGGCGAATGTTGAACCACTGCTCAATGTCGCGCTGGTAGACGTCGCGGCCCTGGCGCTCGGCACGGACGATGTCGCCCAGCACCATGCCGCGCACGCCCGACAGCTCCGAGCTGACCTCGGCATTTATGCGGGCATCCAGCGCACGGCGGATGAGCCGCGAGGTCTGGTTCAGCAGTGCGCCGAAGTGGGCATCCGCGCAGCAGCCGCAGTCACAATGCGATGATTCGTGCATTTCTTCCCTCCTTTACGATTTTCGGGTCCAAGAAGTTAGATTTCGAATTGTTCGTTGTCTAACTGTTCGTTTGCGTACTTTACCAGTATAACACCGGATCGGGGAATGTCAAGAGGGACGGCGCGGAGTTTTTTGTATAGTGCAGCGGCAAACGGGCAGAGCCCCGTCACCCTGCGCTTTCCCGATTCAACGTAGGGGCGGATTCCATATCCGCCCGTGCCCGTTTCCCATCACTCCGCACTTTCCGGCTCGACGCCCAGATACGGCAGCACCTTTCCCAGTACCTCGGCGCACACCGGCCCGGAGAGCGCGCCGCCGCTCGTCGTCCAGCTGTGGGGCTCATCCAGGCAGACCAGCACAGCGACCTTGGGGTCGTCGATGGGCGCAACGGAGACAAAGCTCGCAATGCGCGCGCCCTCGTTGGCGCTGTCCAGCTTTTGGCTCGTGCCGCTCTTGCCGCCGATGCGGTAGCCCGCCAGCGCGGCCTGCTTACCCGTGCCGCCTGTAACGACACCCTCCATCAGGCGGCACATCGTGGCGGAGGTCTCCTCGCTGATGACGCGGCGCTTCACCGTCGGCTGCACTTCCTTCACAACAGTGCCGTCAGGTGCCGTGATTTTCGCCACAACGTAGGGCTGCATCAGCTCGCCGCCGTTTACCACCGCACAGACCGCCGTGAGCATCTGCAGGTAGCTGACCTTGCTGCTCTGCCCGAACGAGCAGCTCGCCAGCTCCACCGGGCCCATCCGGTCCGCCGTGTAGTATTCGCTGCGCCTGACCTCGCCCGGCAGGTCGATGCCCGTGGCCTCCCGCAGGCCGAAGGCCGCAAAGTAATCGCAGAAGCGTTCTTTTCCAAGCCGCGCACCGATCTGGATAAAGCAGGGGTTGCAGCTGACAGCCAGCCCCCGGGCGAAGGTCTCGGTGCCGTGGATATGCCCGTTTGCACAGCGGAACCGCGTGCCTGCGACGGTTATTTTACCCGCGCAGGTGAAATAGTCCGTGGCCTTACACGCCCCGGAGTCCAGCGCCGCCGACGCCGTGATGAGCTTGAACACGCTGCCCGGCTCATACAGGTCACTGATGGCCTTGTTGCGCCACTGTGCCTGCTGGGCCTTTTGCAGCGCGGCGCTGCGCTCCTCGCCGGTCAGGGCATTCACAGCGTCACGGACTTCCTTGTTTATAAGGGTCCGCGGCGCGTTCGGGTCGTAGTCGGGCTGGCAGGACATCGCCAGCACGGCCCCGGTGTGGACGTCCATCACGATGCCGACGCCGCGCTCGGCCACATGATGCTCCGTCACGGCGGCGGACAGTGCGCTTTCGAGCCAGTGCTGAATGTTCGCGTCGATGGTCAGCGTCAGCGTGCTGCCGGGCACGGCGTCCACCAGCGTCTGGTAGTGCGTCGGCATATCGTAGCCCCAGGCGTTCTTGGCGGTCAGGATGCGCCCGTTCTGCCCGGTCAATTCGTCGTTGTAACGCAGCTCCAGCCCCCACAGGCCCGCGTTGTCCACGTCGGTAAAGCCTAAAATGCCGCCCATAAAATCCCCCTGCGGGTAGACGCGGCGGGTATCCTGCCGAATTTGTATGCCGTCCACACCGTTCGCCCGGCACCAGTCCCGCACAGCGTCGGCCATCGTCTTATCCACGCGGCGGCGCAGCAGGCAGTCGTTGGAGGTTCGCTGGCTGAATTTGGCCAACGTATCGGCGTAGTCCAGCTCTAAAATTTCGCTCAACGCCCGCGCAGCCGGTTCTACGGCGTCGTCGGCCATCTCCCGCGGGGCGGCGCGGATAGTCCAGCAGGTCTCGCTGGCGGCCAGCAGCGTACCGTCGGCGGAATAGATCTCCCCGCGGGCGGCGGGCAGCGTGGCCCCGCGCAGCTGCTGGTCGGCGGCGCGTGCCGCGTAGCCGCCGGGGTCGCGCAGCATCAGCACAAACAGCCGCACCGTCAGCCCGCCCAGGCACCCCACCGCCAGCACCGCCGCCAAAAGCCGCATGCGCAGGCGCATTTTTGTATTCTGCTGCGGCGTGATCGGACGCATAGCTCCTGCCCCCTTCCCCATAGAACAGCCTATGAGTGTTCCACTGGCAAAATGCTGAATTATCGCCGGAAAATTCTCTGTATTGTCGATTGACCGTTTAGACACATAAGGTGTATACTGTTAATAACAGATTTTGACATTTAATTGTCAAAGCCCGAGAGAGCTATTTTTAAAGGAGGCAAACCCTATGGCTAGATTTACTTTACCCCGTGACCTTTACCACGGCCCCCACGCGCTGGAAGCGTTGAAAACGCTGCCCGGCAAGCGCGCCATGATCTGCGTCGGCGGCGGTTCGATGAAGCGCTTCGGTTTCCTGGACCGCGCCGAGGCCTACTTAAAAGAGGCCGGCATGGAGGTAGAGCTGTTTGAAGGCATCGAGCCCGACCCGTCCGTGGAGACGGTCATGAAGGGTGCTGCCGCCATGGAAAAGTTCCAGCCCGACTGGATCGTCGCAATCGGCGGCGGCTCCCCCATCGACGCAGCCAAGGCCATGTGGATCAAGTATGAGTACCCCGACATCACGTTTGAGGATATGTGCAAGGTGTTCGGCATCCCGCCGCTGCGCCGCAAGGCCCACTTCTGCGCCATCTCCTCCACCTCCGGTACGGCCACCGAGGTCACGGCCTTCTCGATCATCACCGATTACCAGAAGGGCATCAAGTACCCCATCGCCGACTTTGAGATCACGCCCGATGTCGCCATCGTTGACCCCGAGCTGGCCCACACGATGCCCAAGAAGCTCGTCGCCCACACCGGCATGGACGCCATGACCCATGCCATTGAGGCCTACGTCTCCACCGCGAACTGCGACTTTACCGACCCGTTGGCCCTGCACGCCATCGAGATGATCCAGGCGGATCTGGTCGGCAGCTACAACGGCGATATGGATAAGCGCGACGCAATGCACAATGCCCAGTGCCTGGCCGGTATGGCGTTCTCGAACGCGCTGCTCGGCATCGTGCATAGCATGGCCCACAAGACCGGCGCGGCGTTTGCCGATTACGGCGCACACATCATCCACGGCGCAGCCAACGCCATGTACCTGCCCAAGGTCATCGCCTACAACGCGAAGGATCCCACCGCCAAGGCACGCTACGGCGTCATTGCCGACAAGATGCACCTGGGCGGCGAGAACGACGACGAGAAGGTCACGCTGCTCATCCAGTATCTGCGCGGCATGAACGACGATCTGAACATTCCGCACTGCATCGGCCACTACGGCCCCGACTCCTACCCCGCCGAGCAGGGCTTTGTCCCCGAGAACGTATTCCTCGAGAGACTGCCCGAGATTGCAAAGAACGCGATTGCCGATGCCTGCACCGGCTCCAACCCGCGCCAGCCGACCCAGGAGGAGATGGAAAAGCTGCTGAAGTGCTGCTACTACGACACCGAGGTCGACTTCTAACCACCGCCCCTCTGCGGCTCCTGCAAGCCGCCGCATGATCTGCCCCGGCCACTAGCTTTTGTGGCCGGGGCTTTTTGCCGCCGCAAAAGTGGACAAAATCCTTGCGATTTGATTTTTGCGGATTTTTGCTGTACAGGGCGCAGCTACAGCGTTCACGGGCATTTTTTGTACAAGTGTCAAATCCTTGATTTCGCATAGATTTTGCTGTATACTAATGGTAAAATCCAAGTAAAAGAGGATGGGAGTTTACCATGACAGCCACTGCAAAATCACAAGGCCCTCTGTTTACCAAGCGGGCGCTGTTCGCCCTGATCTGGCCCCTGCTGCTGGAGCAGACATTAAGCGTCACGATGGGCATGGCCGACACGCTGATGGTCGCCGGTGTGGGTGAGGCCGCTGTCTCCAGCGTATCGCTGGTGGACAGCCTGAATATTTTGATTATTCAGATTTTGTCCGCGCTGGCTACCGGCGGTGCGGTCATTGCCAGCCAGTATCTGGGCCGCCGGGATGAGGAAAACGCCAGTCGCAGCGCCGCCCAGCTGTACAGCGTGCTGGGCATCTCTACGGTTGCGGTGGGTGTTGTCTGTATGCTGCTCTCCCGCCCGATCCTTCGGATGGTGTTCGGCAGCATTGATGAGGATGTCATGCGGTTTGCGCAGCAGTACTTCCTTATCAGTGCGGTGTCCTACCCCTTCATCGGCCTGTACAACGGCGGCGCGGCGCTGTTCCGTGCGCAGGGCAACAGCCGCATCAGTATGCTGGCCAGCCTTGTCATGAACGTCATCAACATTGCGGGCAACGCGCTGCTGATCTACGGTTTCGGCATGGGCGTTATCGGCGCGGCACTGGCCACGCTGATCGGGCGTGTGTTCGCCGCGGTGTTCATCCTGTGGCAGAACCAGGACCTGCACAATCCCCTGCGCGTGCAGCGCTTCGCTGACCTGCGGCCCCGGCGCAGGCCCATCATGCAGATTTTGTCCATCGGCATCCCGTCGGGTCTGGAAAACGGCATGTTCCAGATCGGCAAGCTGTGTGTCAGCAGCCTGACGTCTACCTTAGGCACCTCGGCCATCGCGGCCAATGCCGTGGCAAACTCGGTCTCGACGCTGGCGAACATCCCCGGCAACACGATGAGCCTTGCCACGATCCCGGTCATCGGGCAGTGCCTTGGCGCAGGCGAGAAAAAGCAGGCGCAGCGCTATTCCGTCACGCTGCTGGGCATCGCCATCACGGGGCTGGCCGTCACGAACGCAGCGCTGTTCTTCCTGATGCCCGAGGTCGTGACCTGGTTCAACCTCTCGGCGGAGGCATCCGCCATGTGTACCCACGTGGTCCACTGGTTCAACCTGTTCAGCATCTTCTTCTGGGCGACGAGCTTTACCCTGCCCAACGCCCTGCGCGCGGGCGGCGACGCCAAGTTTACGATGTCGGTCAGCATCGTCAGCATGTGGCTGTTCCGCGTGATTCTGAGCTACATCTTCGTTCTGCAGTTCCACTTAGGACTGACCGGCGTCTGGTTCGGTATGTTCATCGACTGGATCTGCCGCAGCCTGTGCTTCCTTGTGCGGTTTGCCCGCGGGAAATGGATGGAGCATAAGGTGATATAAGACGCAAAAAACTCCCTGCCCGGTGCGGACAGGGAGTTTTCTATTGTATGGCGCGGGAAATTACTCCACCATATACTCAAAATCAATACGGCCCAGCGCCACATCGGCGGCGGCGACCCGGATCTTCATGGAAGAACCCAGCATCCAGCTCTTGCCGGTCAGCGGGTCCAGCATGCTGACGCCGTCGATGACCTGCGGTTCACCCTTGCAGAGCTGCGCGGCGGGGACAAAGCCCTCCACCGTGTTGTCCAGCTCGACAAAGACGCCGCGGGGCGTGATGCCGGCCACCGTGCCGGTGTAGACCTCACCGAGATGGTTGTGCATATACTCGGCCTTGTACAGGTCCTCGACATCGCGCTCAATGCGCACGGCGGCGACCTCCTGCTTGCTGGACTTCTCGCTGGCCTGCTGGGCAAACTCGTTGAAGTCGCGCTGCAGCTGGCTGGCGGAGACGCCGTTCAGCATCTCGGTCAAAATACGATGAATCGCCAAATCGGGGTAGCGGCGGATGGGGCTGGTGAAGTGGGCGTAGTCCGCCAGCACCAGACCGTAGTGGCCCAGGGGCTGCGGGGCGTAGCGGGCCTTCTGCATGCTGCGCAGAATGCCGGTGTGGACGGGGATCTGGATGGGCTGGCCGCGGGTCTCGTCCAGCAGGGCCGCCAGCTCGAGCTGCGTCGGGATGGGGTTCTTGAACTTGGCGTTCAGGCCGCAGGCCAACAGCGTGGCGGACAGCTTCTCCATCTTCTCGGCGTCGGGAGCCTCGTGCACGCGGTAGACGAACGGGACCTTGTTCGTGCGGCCCGCGTTGGCGGCGCACTGGTTCGCCAGCAGCATGAACTCCTCGATCATGCACTCGGACGTGCCGCGGTCACGCTTGACAATGTCGATGCAGCGTCCGTTCTCGTCCATGACGAGCTTAGCCTCGTTGGACTCGATCTCCATGCCGCCGCGGGCCTTGCGCAGGACCAGGCGCTTGCGGTACAGCTCGTCCATCGTGGGCAGCTGGTCAAGCACGGCCTCATATTTCGTCTTGAGGTCGGTCAGGTCGGCGTCTGTTTCAGATTCCAGGGGCTCCAGCAGGGCGTTGATCTCCTTGTACACGCCCTTGACGCGGCTGCAGATGACGCTCTTGACGAACTTGTAGCTGCGGATCTCGCCGTTCTCGTCCAGTCGCATCAGACAGGAGAACGCCAGGCGGTCCTCGCCCTCGTTCAGCGAGCAGATGCCGTTGGACAGCTGGGTCGGCAGCATCGGGATGACCTTGTCGGCGTAGTAAATGCTCGTCGCGCGCTCGAACGCTTCCTCATTCAGCGCGGAGCCGGGGCGGACATAGTGGCTGACGTCGGCAATGTGAACGCCCAGTTCGTAGCCGTCGTCCAGCTTCTGCAGGCTGATGGCGTCGTCGATGTCCTTCGTCTCGGCGGAGTCAATCGTGAAGATGGGAATGCCGCGCAGGTCCAGGCGCTTCGCGGCCTCGGCGGGGTCAATCGTGGCGTTGTCGTAGGCGCGGGCCTCCTCCAGCACCTCCGGCGGGAACTCCTGGCGGACGCTGCGGCCATACAGGATGGCCTTGGCGCACTCGGACGCATAGTCGGAGGAGCCGAATTTCTCGACAACGGCGGCGCGGTGGTCGCTGTGGCGGTTGCCGCGGTGGGTGATGAGGAAGCCGACCTTGTCGCCCAGGTGCACGCCCTCGCTCCCCTGCTTGGCCAGCAGGAACTTCACGTCGCGGCAGCCGTCCGGCTCCACGGCCATGCGGCCATCCTCGGACAGGCAGACCGTGCCCGCAAAGCGGTTGTTCGGGACCGTGACCTCGACGACCTCGCCCTCGGAGGAACCCTCCACGCGCGGGTGGTCGAACAGCTTGACGTTGATCTTATCGTTGGGCATTGCGCCGTGCAGCGCGCGGCCCGGGATGAAGATGTCGCCCTCGCCGTCGTCGCGGCTGGCAAAGCCGAAGCGCGCGGCCAGCTTGACGAGCGTGCAGGGAATCGTGTTGGGGGCTGCAGCATTCTCATAGGTCGCAAAGCCGGGCACATAGGTGCCGTTGCGCATCGACAGCTCGCCGGTGGCGACCATAGCGGAAACGGTGGTGCGCAGGCGGGAGTTGTCCACCTGCAGGTTGTTCTGCAGTTCGCGCAGCGTCATGGGACGGCGCTTGACTGCGTTTAAAATAGATTTCTGTAACGGTGTCATAGTTGCTCCTTTAATTTACGTCGCACCGCCATCCGACGGTGCCCTACCCTTATATACATCCACAAAAAACGGCCCGCCGGGGCGCTGCTTACAAAGCCAAAGCGCTTGGCGGACCCTTTTCATCTTTGTTACCCTGCCAAAATCACAGGCGCGCGCTCAAAACGCAGACGACCAGCGTGACGACAAAGAAAACGACGCCGCAGATCTTGGTCAGCTTGGCCAGCTTGGCGTCCACGCCGCGTTCACGGCCTGCTGCCATCGTGGCAGAGCTTTCGCCCATGATCGCGCCGGACAGGCCCTGGCCCTTCTGCTCCTGCGCGAGGGTGAAAACAACGATCAATACGGACACGGCGATGAGGACGACGCCGAGAACGATCTCATACCAGTTCATTAGATTAGCACTCCTTCTATTTCTATCCACGCCGTCGTGACGTGAAAAGTCTCATGCACCGTACAGTATAGCATAGTTTGCCGCACGTTGCAAGCGCTTTTTTCACGTTTTGGGTGTAAAATCAGTTTTGCAGCGCAATTTGTTCGCCCTGCACCAGCGGATAGCGGACCAGCCTGTCCCCGTCAAGGTTTTCCCGATGCATATCGACGGCAGTGATCTGGTGGTTGCCGTAGGTCGTGTAGTAGTAAATGCCCTTGTCAGCGTTGCAGCAGCTTGTGTAGAGCGTGATCTCGTACTTGCCGCCGTCCAGCTCACAGCAGCCGCGCTGCTGCTCGACAGCGTGCAGGATGTGGAAGAACTGCCCGACGCTCTCGGCCTCGCTGCTGCCGGATTTCGCGTTCATCCGCACAAAGGCCGCACGCACAAAGCGGGACTGGCTGGACAGATCGCCCGGCAGGCCCAGTGCGCCGAGGCCGCGGCTGTAGACGGGCAGGTCAAGGCCGTCCGCAAACGCAACCGCAGGCGTGCGCGGCGAGAGTGCGCGGTAGTTGTTCAGTGCGAAAAGCTGCTGCGGGAACGGCGGATTGTTCGTCAGTACACCGACGGGGTTATCGTAGATGTGCAGGCCGTCGGCGGTGGACTCCACCACGATGCTCCCCGTTTTGTCGGCAATGAGCCAGTGCAGCTGCGCGAGGGGCAGCTGCTCACTGAACGGGATATTGACGATGTTGGTTTTTGCAAGCAGCGTGCGCACCTCTGCCAGCGTCGCACAGCTGCCCAGCAGCCAGGGGATCAGCTCAAACTGGGCGACGTTGCTTTTGCCATCCTGCGCCGGGTGGTAGACTGCATTGCCGACAAAGTTCAGCCCTGCGATGCCCAGGCCCTTCTCATTGACGGCGTCATAGTAGAGTGGGTACTCCCCCGCCACGTAGGCCATGCCGATCATCGCATATTTTGTGCGGAAGTCCCCCATGCGGCGCAGGCTAAACGGGTAGGCCCGCGGCGTGATCGTGACCTCGTCACCGTAGGAAAATTCGTAATCGAGATTGCGGCCAAAGTAGAAACTGTCGGTTGTATAGGTTGCAGCTGTACACATGGTAAACACCCCTTTAATTATAATAGATGCAGCGCGGCTTTCCTGCGTCGAGAATGTAAGGGCGGACATGGTTCGCCCGCGGCACATAGCGGCCGCCGCAAGGTTCACGGGTCGATGGTGAGCATCGGCCCCTGCATTTTCAGTGTGGTTTATATTGTACCACACCCTGCGCAGGATAATCCACCGCCAAATTGTAAACAATGCGTCCTTGCCGAAACCAACGCCATCACAAAAAAGCTTGCGGCGCATAAAAATCTCCCGGTAACGGAAGTGAAATTACCGGGAGAAGGAGGAACAAAAAACGCTGCAAGCCCCAAAAAAAGGCTTGCAGCGGTGCTTTCTGGCGTCCCAGAGAGGATTTGAACCTCCGGCCCCACGCTTAGGAGGCGTGTGCTCTATCCAGCTGAGCTACTGAGACAGGTAACAGTTGCTATTATACCTGTTTTCCACCCGGATTGCAAGTGCCCGCTGCAATTCTGTGCCCGGTTTCTGATTTTACAGGATGGGCATGAACCACTCCACGGTCTCCGGCCGCGGGGAAATTTAAGGCAATACCGCACAATTCCCGCCTAACGGCTCAAGCACCGCTCCGGCGGCTGCGGCACTTAGAATTATGCGGTATTGCCTTAACATTCTGAAAGCAGCAGAAAAGGTTGGCAGCAAAAAAATCCAACCGCCCGGAAGCAGTTGGACATCTCTATAAAACGCACTTTGAAAATCGGTCATCGCCTTTGCCGATTTTGTGCGATACAGTAAAGAAAAAAAGCTGCGACAATATCTTTGCCACAGCTTTTTGGCGGGAGCTGGTGGATTCGCAAGCCGCGGTCTAAAAAACAGTCCGCAGGACTGTTTTTTGCCGTCTGCGGACGGCCGACCTGTTCGAATCCTACCAGCTCCAGCACAAAAAAGAACCCGCAACCTAAGTTGCGGGTCCTTTTTGGTGGGAGCTGGTGGATTCGAACCACCGAAGCATTAAGCAGCAGATTTACAGTCTGTCCCCATTGGCCACTCGGGAAAGCTCCCATATTTTGTTTTGTGTCTGCCGTGTCACCCGGCGACGTATGTTATTATAGCAAAGGTGTTTCCAAATTGCAAGCCTTTTTTTGATTTTTTTTGAGATTTTTTCAAAAAAGTTTGTTTTGCTCGCAGCATCGTGCAAAAACTATACTTGACATCCTTTTGCGGTTAGCGTACATTTATATATAGTAGAATATATAAGCAACGGGAGGTTTTTACAATGGCGATTCGTGTTGGTATTCTGACTTCCGGCGGCGACTGCCCCGGCCTGAACGCTACCCTGCGCGGCGTGGCCAAAGCGCTGTACCACCGCATGGGCGATAAGGTCGAGATCGTCGGCATCATGAACGGCTACGACGGCCTGATCAACGGCAACTTCCGGGAGATGTCCCCGGACGAGTTCTCCGGCATTTTGACCGTGGGCGGCACCATTCTGGGCACCAAGCGCACCCCGTTCAAAAAAATGCGTGTGGTCGAGGAGGACAAGGTGGACAAGGTTGCCGCGATGAAGAAAAACTACCGCGCCGCCAAACTGGACTGCCTGCTCTGCCTGGGCGGCAACGGCACCCACAAGACCGCGAACCTGCTCAGCCAGGAGGGCCTGAACATCATCGGTCTGCCCAAGACCATCGACAACGACATCTACGGCACCGACGTGACGTTCGGCTTCCACACTGCTGTGGACATCGCCACCGAGGTCATTGACCGCATCCACACCACCGCGGGCAGCCACAGCCGCGTCATGTGCATTGAGATCATGGGCAACAAAGCCGGCTGGCTGACGCTGTACTCCGGCATTGCGGGCGGTGCGGACATCATCCTGCTGCCGGAGCTGCCCTACGACATCAAGAAGGTCGCCGCTGCTGTCGAGAACCGCGCCAAGGCGGGCAAAAACTTCTCGATTTTGGCCGTGGCCGAGGGTGCCTTCTCCACCGAGGAGGCCAAGATGAAGCGCAAGGAGTGGACCGCCAAGCGCGCCGAGGCCGGTTACACCACCGCCACAGCCCGCATTGCGAAGCAAATCGAGGAGATGACCGGTGCCGAGACCCGCATCTGCGTGCCCGGCCACATGCAGCGCGGCGGCAGCCCCAGCGCCTATGACCGCGTGCTGGCCACCCAGTTCGGCTCCTACGCTGCCGGTCTCGTGGCGGACGAGCACTACGGCGTGACCGTCGCCATGGTCAACCGCCATGTGACCGCCAACCCGCTGGCCGACATTGCCGGCAAGACCCGCGGCGTGCCCGGCGACTGCGACATGCTGAACGTCGCCCGCGCCATGGGCATCAGCCTGGGCTGATTTTCCCTGCAAATCACAACCGCTCCCCTGCCATTTTCCGGCAAGGGAGCGGTTGTTTTTATTCCAGTTATTCCAGATAAAAATCCCGCAGCGCCTCCAGCCTTGCGGCGTCAAGGCCGAATTCATCGGCAAAGTACGCCTCGTAGCTCGGGTAGCGCCGCAAAATTTCGTCGATGGCTCCTGCGCCCATCGGCTCGCTGACGCCCTCGACGGGCAGCAGCAGATCGCGCTCGGCGGCGGGCTTATCCGCCAGGAAGCGCTCAATGATTTCGCGGCGGTAGACATTGGTCAGCATATAATCGGCCAGCGCGTCCGCGCGGGAGACGCCCAGCGCCAGCAGGATCAGCATGGCCCCGATACCTGTGCGGTCCTTGCCGCAGGAGCAGTGGAACAGCACCGGCACGCGGCGGCCCTCCAACAGGGCAAACAGCGCGTGGTAGGCCGGATTGCGGAACGGCATCTCCCGGTACAGAGCGCTGAACCACTCAAAATCGTGCACCGGGCGGCCCACACTGCGCTCAAAGGCTTCCTTTTCCTGCCGCAGGCGCTCGATGCCCTGACCGGAAAAGTCCATCTCGGTGCCGTCGGCGTTGCGCATACCGCAGACGCGCTGGTAGTGCGCCCCCGGGACCGCCGGATCGGGATGCACAGCGCTCTCCCCTGCACTGCGCAGGTCCAATATTTCCCGCAGGCCCAGCGACGCCAGCCGTGCGTGGTCGGCCTCGCTTTTCAGCAGATCAAGGTTGCCGCCGCGGTAGAGCAGACCGTATTTTACCTGCCGCCCATCCGCCGCGCGGTAGCCGCCCAGCTCTCGAAAGTTATTTGCGCCCTCAAATTTTATCTCAGCACCCGGGGAAAACACGACCTGCATGAAACGTCTCCTTTTGTGTTTTTTGTCATTATACCATGGTTCCAAACAGACGGCAAGGCCGCCCCCATCGCACGGGGGCGGCCTTGTACCGTTTTCTTATTTATTCCTCGACGTACTCCTTCTTGAGCAGGCTCAGGATCACAGCGCCGACGACGCTGCCGACAATCAGGGCAACTACGTAGAGCAGTGCGTGGTCAACCACCGGGAATACGAAGATACCGCCGTGGGGTGCGCGCAGGGCGCAGCCGAACACCATGGAGAGCGAACCGGCCAGCGCGGAGCCGATGATGCAGCTGGGCAGGACGCGCAGCGGGTCAGCGGCAGCATACGGGATCGCGCCCTCGGTGACAAAGCAGAGGCCCATAACGTAGTTCACGATGCCGTTGCGGCGCTCGTCGGGGCTCCACTTTTTGGGGCAAAAGGTCGTAGACAGGGCAATCGCAATCGGGGGCACCATGCCGCCGACCATGACCGCGGCCATAACCCCGTAGTTGCCGGAGGCCAGCGCCGCCGTGCCAAAGACGTAGGCCGCCTTGTTGAAGGGGCCGCCCATATCAATGCTCATCATGCCGGCAACGATTGCGCCCAGCAGGACCTTGGACGTGCCGCCCATGGCGTTCAGCCAGTCGGTCATTGCCGTGTTGATGATGCCCATAACCGGGTTGATGCCGCACATGACCGCACCAATAATGAGGATGCCGCCCAGCGGATAGATCAGCATCGGGCGGATGCCGTTGAGGCTGGCAGGCAGCTTCTCGGTGATCTTCTTGAGGAACTGCACGATGCAGCCCGCGGCAAAGCCCGCCAGCAGCGCCGCCAGGAAACCGCCGGAGATGCCGGTGGTCTCACCGTGGGCAAGGGCGGCAAAGTTCGTACCGTTCATGGCCAGCACGCCGCCCGCAAAGCCGACGGCCAGACCCGGACGGTCCGCAATAGACATGGCGATAAAGCCTGCGAGGATCGGCAGCATATAACCGAACGCCGCACTGCCGACGGTCTTGAAGAACGCCGCCACCGGCGTGTTCATGCCGAAGTTGGACGGGTCAATCGCGTAATCGTCCAGCAGGAAGGCCAGCGCGATCATGATGCCGCCGCCCACGACGAAGGGCAGCATGTGCGATACACCGTTCATCAGGTGCTTGTACAGGCTGTGGCCAAAGCTGTCGTTTGCGCCGCCCGCGGCCTGCCGGGTCTTGGCCCCGGCCTCGGCGTGGTAGATGGGAGTTTCACCGTGGGCAATTTTCTTGATCAGCTCCTCCGGCTTGTGGATGCCATCGTCCACGCGGGCAAACAGCACCGGCTTGCCGTCGAAGCGGGCGGTCTCGACGTTCTTGTCCGCCGCAATGATGATGCCGTCACAGGCGGCAATCTCCTCGGGGGTCAGCACATTCTTGGCTCCGTCGGAGCCGTTCGTCTCGACCTTGGTTGGCAGACCGAGCTTGTCGCCCATCTTGGTCAGGGCCTCAGCGGCCATGTAGGTGTGGGCAATGCCGTTGGGGCAGGCCGTGACGGCCAGCACACGGTAGCCGTTCCGGGGGATCTCCTGTTGGGTGAAGCTCTCCTCGCCAAATTGGGCATCCTCCTGGGCGTCGATGGCGTCGAGAAATTCGGCGGGCGTCTTGGCGGCGCGCAGCTTTTCGACGAAGTCGTCGTTCATCAGCATCTGCATCATACGGGCCAGCATGTCAATGTGCAGACTGCCATTCTCCGGCGCGGCAATCGCAAACAGCAGGTCGGTTTTGCCGTCGTCATCGGCGTTGTACTGGACCGGGGTGCTCAGCCGCAGCGCCGCCAGGCTGGGGCGGGTCACGCAGGCTGTGCGGGCGTGGGGCACCGTGATGCCGTTGTCCACGTAGGTGGATGCCTCGGCCTCGCGGGCGTAGAGGGCCTTTTTGTAGGCGTCCTTATCGGTGATATTGCCGTGGGTCGCCTGCAGATCAACGAGCTTGTCAAGGATGGCGGCCTGATCCGGGGCAGCGACATCCAGCGCGATGGACTGCGCAGTGAACAGTTCCGTGATACGCATAGGACAGTTCTCCTTCAATTATAATGTATGTTTGTATAGGGGCGAACGGCCCCGGAGGGGTCAAGACCCCCTCCCTACAAACTGAGGTTTATGGGTGCCTTGTAGGGAGCGGTCTTGACCGCTCCGCAAAAGCCGCTTACTCCATCGTCTTGAGCAGCTTATCAATATCCGCCTTCGTCGCCAGACCCAGGCTGAACGCGGTGGCGCTGCCGCAGGCGGTGCCCAGGCGGAGGGCGGCCTCATAATCGCCGCCGCTCTGCTGGTAACCGGCCACAAAACCGGCCACCATGCTGTCGCCCGCGCCGACACTGTTGACGACCTTGCCCCTGGGGCAGCCGATGCGGTAGACCGTGCCGTGCTCATCCAGCAGCAGCGCACCATCGCCCGCCATGCTGACCAGCACATTGCGCGCGCCCTTGTCCTGCATCATGTGGGCAGCAGCGGCAATTTCCTTATCATTCGTCAGCCTGACGCCCGTGATCTCGCTCAGCTCGTGGTTGTTCGGCTTGATGAGGAACGGCTTGTAGGGCAGCACGTTTACGAGCAAATCGCGCGTGGCATCGACCACGGCGCGGATGCCGCGGCCCTCCAGCCGGGCCAGCAGCCGCTCATAGGTCGTCTGGGCCAGGCTGGCCGGAATGCTGCCCGCCAGCACCAGAATGTCATCCTTTTGCAGGGCGTCGAGCTTTTGCTCCAGCGCCTGCATGGCGGCTTCCGGGATGTCGGGGCCCGCGCCGTTGAGCTCGGTCTCCTGCCCGGCCTTGATCTTGACGTTGATGCGGGTCATGCCGTGGTCGAGGTGGACGAAATCAGTTTTCAGGCCCTGCGCAGCCAGGCCGCGCTCCAGCCAGGCGCCGGTCTCGCCCGCCACAAAGCCGAGGGCGACGCTCTCGCACCCGAGCTGGGCCAGCACGCCGGACACATTGATGCCCTTGCCGCCCAGCACGCAGTCCTCGCCCCTGGCGCGGTTGACGTCGCCCACCTGCAGCTCACGGTCCAGCCGCACAACGTAATCAATCGCCGGGTTGAATGTCACGGTGTAGATCATTGCTCTGTCTCCTTTACCAGTGTCAGCTGTCTGTATTTTGAGTCAGGGCAGCGGTTCGTCAGGATCGCGCCGCTGTAAATCTCCCCGATGACGGCCGGATAGACCCGGCCGAATTTGCTGTCATCCACCAGATACCAGGTCTCCCGCGCGCGGCGGACGGCAACGGCCTTGACGGCGGCCTCCTCCGGGTCGGGCGTTGTGAATCCGACGTTCAGCGCCACGCCGTTGGCCCCGATGAACGCCTTGGTGAAATTGAACTGCTGCAGCGCCGTGATGGCCGCCGCGCCGATGATGGCCTCTGTCCGGGGGCGCAGCAGACCGCCCGGCACGCAGACGTGGCAGCTTTTTTGTGCCAGCAGCCGCGCGTGGGCGATGCCGTTGGTGACGTAGTGGGCCTCCAGCGCGGGGCCGCTCAGCGCCCGGACCATGGCCAGCGTGGTTGTACCGGCGTCGATGTAGATGAAATCCTCCGCCCGGATCAGGTCTGCCGCGGCCTGCGCGATGCTGCGCTTCTGCCCGACGGCAAGCGCCTCCTTGGCGGCCATCGTCGGCTCATCGGCCAAAAACTGGCCGTCCGGCAGGGTCGCACCGCCGTGGACCTTATTCAAACGGCCCTGCCGCGCCAGCTCGGTCAGGTCGCGGCGGATCGTGGATTCACTGGCGTTAAGTGCCTCGCACAGCTCCTGCACGGTGGCGGTGCGTTTTTCCGCCAGCAGGTTCAGGATCAGGGCAAAGCGTTCCTCGGCTAACATAGGGGTTTGCTCCTTTCCCGGTCTTTGTTTGACCGATTTTGGTGTTTTGTGGATGTTTCTGATTGACTGTAGCTTTATTATAGCAGATTATCCGTCAAAATCAATCAGTTTCGGTCATTTTCACTTACCAAAAATGAAGGGTAGTTTTTGTGCAGGATGTACAAAACAAAAAAAGGCTTCCCCCTCGGGGGAAGCTGTCACCGAAGGTGACTGATGAGGGGCGAGTTTGCGCAGCAACCCTTTTACGGGCAATCACGGCAAGCTCGCCCCTCATCCGGCCTACGGCCACCTTCCCCCAAGGGGGAAGGCATGATACGTTTCAAATAAATTTTCCCGTCCTGCTCTCCGGGTTTCGCTTCACCTCGGCGGGGGTTCCGCAGGCGACGACACGTCCGCCCTCCTCACCGCCGCCGGGTCCCATGTCGATGAGATAGTCCGCGCTGCGGATGACGTCGAGGTCATGCTCAATGACGATGACCGTCGCGCCGTTTTCGATCAGGGTTCGGAATACGCCCAGCAGTGTGCGCACGTCCAGCGGGTGCAGGCCGATGGTCGGCTCGTCAAAGACAAACACTGTGTCATGCTGGGCCTTGCCCATCTCGCTGGCCAGCTTCAGCCGCTGTGCCTCGCCGCCGGACAGGCTCGGCGTTTCCTCGCCCAGCGTCAGGTAGCCAAGGCCCAGATCCTGCAGCACTTTTAAGCGCTGTGTCACCAATTTTAAGTCTGTACAGGCCGTCAGCGCCGTGTTGATGTCCATGTCCATGAGCTGCGGGAGCGTGCAGGTCCCGCCGTGCCTGTTCTCGTGCCGCACGGCGTCGGCGTCGCGGCTGTAGCGGGAGCCGCGGCACCCGGTACAGGGAATTTCCACATCGGGCAAAAACTGCACGTCCAGACTGATGACGCCGGTGCCGTCACAGACCGGGCAGCGCAGCTTGCCTGTGTTGTAGGAGAAGTCGCCCGCCTTGTAGCCCAGCCGTTTGGCATCAGGCGTGCGGGCAAAGACCTTGCGCAGCTCGTCGTGCACATTGGCGTAGGTCGCCACGGTGGAGCGCACGTTGATGCCAATCGGCGTTGCATCGATGAGCTTTACCTGCGCGATGCCGTCGGCCTCTACGGCCCTTACGTGGGGCGGCAGCGGCTTGCCCGCCGTCTGCGCCGCCAGCGCCGGGACAAGGCTTTCCAGAATCAGCGTCGTCTTGCCGGAGCCGGACACACCCGTGACAACGGTCAGCCGCCCCTTGGGAATGTCCACCTCCAGCGGCTTGACCGTATGGATGGCGTCCGTCGAAAGATAGATGTGCCCCTCGGCAAACAGCTCCGCCGCCGGGCGGTTCCGGGGTGCAGCACTCCCCTGCCCGCCCAGAAACGGGCCGATTTGGGACGCCGGGTTTCCGGCCAGGTCGGCCACCGTGCCCTCGGCAATGACGTGCCCGCCGCCCGCACCGGCCTCGGGGCCCATCTCGATGAGCCAGTCCGACTCCGCCAGCACCTGTGTGTCATGGTCAACGAGCACCACCGAGTTGCCGTCGGCGATCAGGTCGTGCATGACGCCGTTCAGGCCGACGATGTTGGAGGGGTGCAGTCCGATGGACGGCTCGTCCAGCACGTACAAAACGCCCGTGGTGCGGTTGCGCACGGCACGGGCCAGCTGCATCCGCTGGCGCTCACCGGTGGAAAGCGTTGACGACGCGCGGTCCAGCGTCAGGTAGCCGAGCCCCAGATCCAGCAGCCGACGTGCGGTCTCGCGGAACGAGGCGCAGATGCTCTCGGCCATGGGGCGCATCTCGGGCGGCAGGCTGGCGGGCACGCCGTCCACCCAGCCGCAGAGTGCTGTCAGCGTCATCCTGCACGCCTCATCCAGCCCGATGCCCCGCAGCCGCGGCGCACGGGCGGCCTCTGACAGGCGCGAGCCGCGGCAGTCCGGGCAGGTATCCACGCGCAGGAATTTTTCCACCCGCTTCATGCCCTTCTCGTCCTTGACCTTGGCCAGGGCGTTCTCCACCGTGTAGACCGCATTGTAATAGGTAAAGTCCAGTTCCCCGGCCTCGGGCGTGCTTTTGGCTTTGTAGAAGATATGCTTTTTCTCCGCCGGGCCGTTGAAAACGATGTCTCTTTCCCTGTCGGTCAGTTCACGGAACGGCACATTGGTGCGCACGCCCATGGCGCGGCAGACGTCGGTCATGAGCGACCACATCAGGCTGTTCCACGGCGCGACGGCCCCGTCGTCAATGCTGATGCTCTCGTCAGGCACAAGCGTGGCACGGTCCACGGTGCGGACCAGGCCCGTGCCGTCGCAGGTGCGGCAGGCGCCCTGGCTGTTGAAGGCCAGCTCCTCCGCCGACGGCGCACGCACAAGTGCGCCGCATTCCGGGCAATAAATCGGCTGCTCGGCGGCGACGTTCAGCGTTGGCGGCACGTAATGGCCGTTGGGGCAGCGGTGGCTGGCCAGGCGGGAGAACATGAGCCGCAGACTGTTCAGCAGCTCGGTACCTGTGCCGAAGGTGCTGCGGATGCCCGGCACACCGGGCCGCTGGTGCAGCGCCAGCGCGGCGGGGACGTAAAGCACCTCATCCACCTGTGCCTTGGCGGCCTGGGTCATGCGGCGGCGGGTGTAGGTGGACAGCGCATCAAGGTAGCGGCGCGAGCCCTCGGCATACAGCACGCCGAGTGCCAGCGACGATTTGCCCGACCCGGACACGCCCGCAATGCCGACGATTTTGTTTAAGGGGACATCGACGTCGATGTTTTTCAGGTTGTGTACCCGCGCACCGCGGATTTTTATTGCGTCAATCATAGTACCTCACACAAACAGCTCGATTACAAACACCAGCACACAGCAAATGACCGGCACAGGGAAAAGCCCTGCATCCCCACGCAGAACACCTTGCGGCAGCCCTATAGCTTCCCTGTGTTTCATTATAGCGCAGGCACAGGGCAAAAGAAAGAGCGGGCCGCAAAAATGTTGCCGTGCCGCTGCAATCTTGACGCCCGCTCCCTCGTACTTTACAATGAATACGAAAGGGGTTTTTACCATGTCCCGTGATTCCATCAAGATGGTTGCCATGCTCACCATGCTTATCAACCACATCGCGAACGTCTTTCTGCCCGCCGGGCAGCCGCTGACAAATCTGTGCCTCTGCATCGGCTACTTTACCGCCGTGACGATGTGCTTTTTTCTCGTCGAAGGCTACGGCTGCACCCGCTCCAAACGCCGCTACGCCGGGCGGCTGCTGGGGTTTGCCGTGCTGGCGCAGCTGCCGTATCAGCTGGCCTTTCCGGCAAACGGCATCGCCGGGTTTGTGCAGTTCAACATGCTGTTCACGCTGCTGCTCTGCTTTCTGGTGCTGCTGGTGCAGGAGAAGATCCGGGACCGCGTGCTGCGCGGCGTCTGCATCGTGCTATTGATCTGCGCATCGCTGTTCTGTGACTGGGCGCTGCTGGCCCCGGTGTTCACGCTGCTGTTTGCCTGGGCCGGGGGGAACCGAACGCGGCAGAAAGCCGCGTTCGGCGCGGCGGCGCTGCTCTACGGCGGCATGGCCGGGCTGGGCAGCGGGCAGGTGTGGGAGGCCGTCGGCTGCGCTGTGCCGATCCTTGTCTCCGCGTTTGTGATCCTGTACCTGTACAATGGCCGGCGCGCCGCCCGCGGGCGCACGTTTTACAAGTGGTTCTTCTATGCCTTCTACCCCGCGCACCTGCTGGTGCTGGGGCTGCTCCGCCTGGCTGTATGATTTTTGCCGCGCCGGGACTTGACGCCCGCACCGCTTGTGTATTATAATGAATAGGTTATAAGAACGAGGTGTTGCGCAGTTGGTAGCGCGCGTGGTTTGGGACCACGAGGCCGCAGGTTCGAGTCCTGTCACCTCGACCATCGGAATGCGCCGCAGATTCATTGAAATCTGCGGCGCTTCTGTTATTCGGTTTTCTCTGCCAAAAGGCGCTGCCGCGGTTCATTTTTCTGTTGTCTTTTCCCCACAAAAAGGCTATAATAATCTCAAATTTTGCATAGCATAGGAGGGGTCGCCTTGGAGCGGATCAAACGGCATCTGCGCAGCGCGGCGGGGTATCTGGCAGTGTGCGCCAAGTGGCTGGTGCTGGCAGCGCTGGTGGGCTGCGTGGTGGGCCCGTTGGGCGGCGCGTTCGGGCTGGCGCTCAACTGGGCCAACGCCACCCGCGGCGCGCACCCGTGGCTGCTTTACCTGCTGCCCGTTGCCGGTCTTGTTATCGTATTTTTGTATCACCGCTTTGACCCGGATGGCGGCGGCTCTACGAACCAAATCTTCGTATCCGTGCGGGAGCACAAGCCGCTGACACTGCGCACCGCGCCGCTCATCTTTGTTTCCACCGTCGCCACGCATCTGTTCGGCGGGTCCAGCGGGCGCGAGGGCGCGGCTCTGCTGCTGGGCGGCAGCGTATCCGGGCAGCTCGGCAGGGCGCTGCGCTTAGAAAACCGCGACTGCCGCTTAATGACGATGTGCGGCATGGCGGGCGCGTTCTCGGCTATCTTCGGCACGCCGCTGGCCGCAACGATCTTCACGCTGGAGGTCGTCGATGTCGGCTCCATGCAGTACGCGGCACTGCTCCCCTGTCTGGTGTCGGCGCTGCTGGGCGTTTTCATCAGCGGCAAAATGGGGCTGGCTCCCGAGGCGTTCGTCTTACAGGCCGAGGCTGCCCCCACGCCGGACAATCTCGTCCGCGTTATCATCCTGGGTGCGCTGCTGGCCGCGCTGAGCATCTTCTTCTGTGAGCTGCTCCACGTCACGCCGAAGCTGTACCGGAAATTCTTCCCGAACATCTACCTGCGCGTCGCCGCGGGCGGCGTGCTCATTATCGCCTTGACAAAGCTGCTGGGCACCACCGACTACAACGGCGCGGGCGCGGCAGTCATCGAGGCCGCCATCGACGGCGAGGCCGTTCCCTACGCCTTCCTTTTAAAGATGCTGTTCACCGCGCTGACCCTGGGCGCAGGCTTCAAGGGCGGCGAGATCGTGCCGATCTTCTTCACCGGCGCAACGTTCGGCTGTGTGGCCGCGCCGCTGCTGGGTCTGCCGCCGCAGCTGGGCGCGGCGCTGGGCATGGTTGCGCTGTTCTGCGGCTGCACCAACAGCCCGCTGGCGTCCATCTGCCTTGCCATCGAGGTATTCGGCGGACAGTGCGTCTCGCTGTTTGCGCTGGCATGCGCGGTTTCCTACATGCTGTCGAGCTATTTCAGCCTTTACCGCGAGCAGCACTTCCTGCATTCCAAGCTGCGCATCGTCGGCGTGCAGCGGGTACACGGCCACTGGTCCGAGACGGACGCCGCACACCTGACCACAAACGACGACGGCGAAAATTAGAAAATTAGAAAACCGGAAAATTGGTTGCAGGAACGCTGTTTTCATGCTATAATAAACTGTTACGGAGGAAATGGCGCACTATGAATACACTTACCTTGGAAAAGCACTGCTGGGCCGAGATCGATTTAACGGCTCTGCGTGAAAATTATGAATATATCCGCCGCACCGTAGGCGGGCCGGTCTGCGCCGTCGTCAAGGCGGACGCCTACGGCCACGGCGATAACGTCATCGCCCGCGTTCTGCAGGAGGCCGGTGCTGCGGGCTTCGCGGTCAGCTCCCTTGGCGAGGGGCGGCACCTGCGCCGCGGCGGCATCACAACGCCCATCCTGATTCTGGGCTACGCAGACCCCACCTATGCGGCTGTGCTGGCTGCCAACGACCTGATCACCACCTGCTATTCGACCGAATACGCACAGGCGCTCTCCGCCGCCGCCGTCAAGGCGGGCGTCAAGGTTAAGGTCCACCTGAAGATCGACACCGGCATGGGCCGCATCGGCTTTGCGGTGCGTTCCGGCTTTGCAGAGACCATCCGCGAGCTGGAGGCTCTCTACGCCCTGCCCGGGCTGGACATCTGCGGCGTCTTTCAGCACTTTGCGGTGGCGGACAGCGTCGAGCCCGACGACGAGCGCTACACCGACGAGCAGCACGCGCTGTTCGCGCAGGTCGTGGAGCGGCTGCGTGCGGACGGCTGCCCCGTCGGCACGGTACACTGCGCCAACTCTGCCGCACAGCTGCGCCACCCCGAGTGGCGGCACGACCTGACCCGCGCGGGCATCATCCTGTACGGGCTTGACCCCAGCAATGAGGTACACTTCCCCGCCCTGCAGCCCGTCATGTCGCTGAAATCCGTCGTGACCTTTGTCAAGGAGTTGCAGCCCGGCCAGAGCGTCAGCTACGGGCGCACCTTTACCGCCGATAGGCCGATGCGCGTCGCCACAGTCTGTGTGGGCTACGCTGACGGCTACCCGCGGATGCTGTCCGGCGGGCCGGACCGGGGCGTCATGGTCATCCGCGGCCAGCGGGCCCCCGTGGTCGGGCGCGTCTGCATGGACCAGACAATGGTCGATGTGACGGACATTCCCGGCATGAAGATGGGCGACGAGGTCACGGTCTTTGGCCCGGACGGCGGCGACACGGCTGACACGATTGCCGCCAAGACACAGACCATCAACTACGAGGTCGTGTGCGGCCTTGCCCGCCGCGTGCCCCGCGTATATAAGGAAAACGGCAAGATCTGCGAGATCTGGAACAATTTGGAGGAAACCTGATGGCCCGCAAGAACATCCGCAACTTTTGCATTATTGCCCACATCGACCACGGCAAGTCCACTCTGTCGGACCGTATGCTGGAGCTGACCGACAGCGTCGACAAACGCACCATGACCGACCAGGTGCTGGACGACATGGACATCGAGAAGGAGCGCGGCATCACCATCAAGGCCCGCGCCGTCACGATGCGCTACAAGGCCGACGACGGCGAGACCTACGAGTTCAACCTCATCGACACCCCGGGCCATGTGGACTTCCAGTACGAGGTAAGCCGCAGTCTGGCCGCCTGCGAGGGCGCAGTCCTCGTCGTCGACGCCAGCCAGGGCGTTGAGGCGCAGACGCTGGCGAACTGCTATCTGGCGCTGGACCACAATCTGGAGGTCGTGCCGATTTTGAACAAGATCGACCTGCCCAGTGCCGACCCTGATGCCGTGGCGAAGGAGGTCGAGGACGTCATCGGCCTGCCCTGCATGGAGGCACCGCGCGTCTCGGCCAAGCTGGGCATCGGCGTCAAGGAGGTGCTGGAAAGCGTTGCGCGGGATATCCCCGCCCCCACCGGCGACCCCGACGCACCGCTGAAGGCGCTGATTTTCGACTCCATCTACGACAGCTACAAGGGCGTTATCGTCTACGTGCGCATCTTTGAGGGCACGGTCAAGCCCGGCGACACCATCCGCCTGATGAGCACCGGCGCGGAGTTCCAGCTGGTGGAGGTCGGCCACATGGGCGCAACGAGCCTGACCCCCTGTGACAAGCTCGAGGCCGGTGAGGTCGGCTACCTGACGGCCAGCATCAAGACCGTGCGCGACACCCGCGTCGGCGATACCGTCACGCTGGCCGCCAACCCCACACCGGAGCCTATGCCCGGCTTCCGCACGGTCACGCCGATGGTGTTCTGCGGCATCTACCCCGCCGACGGCGCGGACTATCCCGACCTGAAGGACGCGCTGGAGAAATTGCAGCTCAACGACGCGAGCCTGACCTTTGAACCGGAGACGAGTGCCGCGCTGGGCTTCGGCTTCCGCTGCGGCTTTCTGGGCCTACTCCACATGGAGATCATCACCGAGCGTCTTGAGCGCGAGTTTGACCTTGACCTTATCACGACGACGCCGGGCGTCCAGTACCGCCTGACGCTGACCGACGGCACGGTGGAGGTCATTGACAACCCCTCCGCCTACCCCGACCCGACCCGCATCGTCAAGCAGGAGGAGCCGTTCGTCAACGCGCACATCTACACGCCGAACGATTACGTCGGCCCGCTGATGGACCTGTGCCAGACGAAGCGCGGCGTGCTGGTCGACATGAAGTATATGGACGAAACGCGCGTTGACCTGCATTACCTGATCCCGCTGGGCGAGATCGTCTACGACTTCTTTGATGCCATCAAGTCCCGCAGCCGCGGCTATGCCAGCTACGACTACGAGTGGGAGGGCTGGCACGAGAGCAAGCTCGTCCGTCTGGACTTTTTGCTCAACGGCGAGGTCGTCGATGCCCTGTCGATGATCGTCTTTGCAGACAACGCCTACGCGAAGGGCCGCCGCATCTGCGAGAAGCTGAAGGAGAACATCCCCCGCGCGCTGTTTGAGATCCCGGTGCAGGCGGCTGTGGGCGGCAAGGTCATTGCCCGCGAGACGGTCAAGGCCATGCGCAAGGACGTGTTGGCCAAGTGCTACGGCGGTGACATCACCCGTAAGAAGAAGCTGCTGGAAAAGCAGAAGGAAGGCAAAAAGAAGATGCGCCAGCTGGGCAGCGTGACCCTGCCGAGCGAGGCGTTTACCGCGGTGCTGAAGCTGGATTCGGATTCTTAACGGGGGTTTGCTCCTTCTTTGCAAAGAAGGAATCGAAGAAATTCCAAACAAAATCACAATATTTGTAGGGGCCGGGCATGCCCGGCCCGCGGCTTTCCGGTAAAATTGCTTTTGCCGTAAGGTTGCGGGCCGCACATGTGCGGCCCCTACCCTGCTTGTAGGGAGGGGTCTTGACCCCTCCCTACGGACCACCCATAAAACGATATAACAGCAAAAAAGAGGGTACCTGCCATTTCAGCAGATACCCTCTTAAATTATGTAATACTAAATTACATCAGGCTGCGGTACAGCTCCTTGATCTCCTCAACGCTGGTGTCGCGGGGGTTGCCCGGGCAGCAGGCATCGGCAAAGGCGGACTCGGCCAGGAACTGGATGTCCTCCTCCTTCAGGATGCCCTTCAGGTCGGCGGGGATGCCCACGTCGGCGCTCAGCTTCTTGACGGCGGCAATCGTGGCATCGGCGGCCTCGACGTCGTTCATCTCATCAATGCCGGTCACGCCCATCGCCTTGCCGACGGCACGGTAACGCTCACCAGCCACGGTCTTGTTGTACTCCAGACCGGTGGGCAGGATGATGGCACAGGCAACGCCGTGGGGGGTGTCATACAGTGCGGACAGGCCGTGGGCCATGCTATGGACGATGCCCAGGCCGACGTTGGAGAAGCCCATACCGGCAATGTACTGGCCCAGAGCCATGCCCTCGCGGCCCTCCGGGGTGTTCTGCACAGCGCCGCGCAGGTTCTCGGAGATCAGCTTGATGGCCTCGAGATGGAACATATCGGAGATGGTGCAGTGGCCCTTGGTGATGTAGCCCTCGATGGCGTGGGTCAGGGCGTCCATGCCGGTAGCGGCGGTCAGACCCTTGGGCATGCTGGACATCATATCGGGATCGACAACGGCGATCTCGGGGATGTCGTTGGTGTCCACGCAGACGAACTTGCGCTTCTTCTCGACATCGGTGATGACGTAGTTGATCGTGACCTCAGCAGCGGTGCCGGCGGTGGTGGGCACCGCAATGGTGAACACGGCGTGCTTCTTGGTGGGGGCAACGCCCTCCAGGCTGCGGACGTCCGCGAACTCGGGGTTGTTGATGATGATGCCGATGGCCTTGGCGGTATCCATGGAGGAGCCGCCGCCGATGGTGACGATGCAGTCAGCCTCGGCAGCCTTAAAGGCGGCAACGCCGTCCTGAACGTTCTGGATGGTGGGGTTGGGCTTGATCTCGCTGTAAACGCTGTAGGCAAAGCCGGCGGCGTCCAGCAGGTCGGTGACCTTCTTGGTGACGCCGAACTTGATCAGATCGGGGTCAGAGCAGACGAAAGCCTTCTTGTAGCCGCGGGCGGTCAGCTCGGGAACGATGTTCTCGATTGCGCCGTGGCCGTGGTAGGAAATAGTGTTCAGTACAATACGACTTGCCATAGAAATTCTCTCCTTTTATTGTATCGGCTGTTTGCCGATGATTCCCATGTTCTGCCTTTATTATACCGTTATTTTTTTGACAGCGCCATTTAGAAAAGTGGCGGGGTGTTTGGGAAAATTCCACAAACAAAAAAAGCTTCCCCCTCGGGGGAAGCTTTCATCGAAGGTGACTGATGCGGGCAAAGTCTGTCATTGCAGCCCTTAGGCAACACCGCACAATTCCCGCCTTACGGCTTAAGCACCGCTCCGGCGGCTGCGGCACGGCATCTGCGTTGCCAAAATGCTCGATAATACACAAAGTATTATCTGCGCTTTTGGCTTAGCAGCTGCCGCACCTCGCTCGCCGTATCGGCATTTAGAATTATGCGGTATTGCCCTTAAACGGGCAAATCGCTACGGGCGGATATAGAATCCGCCCCTACGGTGCCCCCACAGACGGGCACCTGCCATAAGCTCTCCCCTCATCCGGCCCTGCGGGGCCACCTTCTCCCCCAGAGGGAGAAGGCTTGAAGGTCACGCTTCTTCTTTCTCTTTTTGTGCCTTGATGACCTTCAGACGGCTGAATTCCTCGCGCTCACGCTCACTCAGGACCTCGTCGATGGACTTGATGGTCTTTTGCATCTGGGGGATCTGCACGTTGCCCAGGGCGTTGGCGCGCTTCTGGGTCTTTTGGATGGCCTCGGCCAGACGGATGACGCTGGTCTCGACCTCGGCCAGCTCGACGGTCAGAGTCTTGACCTCATTGAACTTGAGGTAGGCCACATCCAGCGTGCCGTTGGTGGATTCCAGGTCATAGTACAGCCCCATGGGCGAGGTTGTGTTCAGGCGCAGCGTGGGCAGCTCAACGCCCATGACGCTGCGGGTGGACATCTGCACGCCGCGCTCCACCGGCACACCGGCAGCATAGCCGCCGACAGAACCCAGCATGATGTTGGCCTTTTTCAGCGCCTCATACGCCTCGGCGTAGGCCGCGCTGATGCGGTCCTGAATGCCTGCGGCGCGGTCAATCAGCTGCATCATCTCGCGCACAAGGATGTTGCGCTTGCGGTCCATCAGGTCATAGCCCTGGGTCGCCAGCGCCAGACTGCGCTTTGTCGCCATCAGGTTTGATTTTGTGGGAAAAACCTGCTGTGCCATTGGGTACTCCTTTTATACTGCTTTGGCTTCCCCTACGGGGAAGCTGTCACCGAAGGCGACTGATGAGGGTCAAGTATGCCATCGCCTCCATTCACAGGCAATCGCGGCGCACTCTCCCCTCATCCGCCCCTGCGGGGGCACCTTCTCCTCCAAGGGGAGAAGGCTTTGGGATTATTTTTTACTGATTCTCGCCTTCGCCGGTTCGTAATACTTATCCAGCGTCGCGGCGTCGCAGCGGTCCAGAGCGTTGCGGGGCAGGGTCGCCAGCAGCTCCCAGCCGAGGTCGAGGGTCTGCTCCATCGTGCGGTCGGTGTTGCCCTGGCCGATGAACTCCTGCTCAAACGCGCGGCCAAAGGCCATCAGCTGCTTATCGCTCTGGGACAGCTCCTCCTCGCCGATGACGCTGGCCAGCGCCTTGGCGTCCTGCACCTTGGCGTAGCAGGCGAACAGCTGGTTGGACAGCGTGACGTGATCCTCGCGGGTGTAGCCCGCGCCGATGCCGTCCTTCATCAGACGGGACAGGCTGGGCAGCACGGACACAGGCGGATACAGGCCGGTGGCATCCATGCCGCGGTCCAGCACGATCTGCCCCTCGGTGATGTAGCCCGTCAGGTCGGGGATGGGGTGGGTAATGTCGTCGCCGGGCATGGTCAGGATCGGGATCTGGGTCACAGAGCCCTTGCTGCCCTTGATGATACCGGCGCGCTCGTACAGGCTGGCCAGATCGGAATACAGGTAGCCGGGGAAGCCCTTGCGGCCCGGGATCTCGCCCTTGGAGGACGAGAACTCGCGCAGGGCCTCGCAGTAGCTTGTCATATCGGTCAGGATGACCAGCACGTTCTTGTTCAGGTCAAACGCCAGATACTCGGCCACCGTCAGCGCGGCACGCGGCGTGATGATACGCTCGATGATGGGGTCGTTGGCGAGGTTCAGCAGCATGACGACGCGCTCCATCGCGCCGCAGCTCTCGAAGCTCTCGCGGAAGTACGACGCAACGTCGTTCTTGACGCCCATAGCGGCGAACACGATGGCGAAGTCCGACCCGTCGGCCACGCTGGCCTGACGGACGATCTGGACGGCCAGTTCGTTGTGCTTCATGCCGGAGCCGGAGAAGATCGGCAGCTTCTGGCCGCGGATCAGCGTGGCCAGGCAGTCAATCGAAGAAATGCCGGTGTGGATGTAGTTGCGGGGGTAGACACGGCTGACGGGGTTGATGGGCGCGCCGTTGACATCGCGGCGGGCGACGGGGTAAATGTCACCGAGGCCGTCGATGGGGCGGCCCAGACCGTCCAGCACGCGGCCCAGCAGCTCGGGGCTTAAATCCATCATCATCGGGTGGCCGGTCAGCACCGTGCGGTTGTTGACAAGGCTCAGCCCGCGGGTGCCCTCAAACACCTGAATGACGCAGCGGTCACCATCGACACGGACAACACGGCCCACGCGGGTCGAGCCGTCGTCGAGGTGCAGCTCTGCCATTTCGTCATACTGGACGCCCTTGACGCCGTCCAGCACGACCAGACTGCCGTTGATTTGGGAAAGTCCGATATGTTCCAGAATCATGTTGTTCCCTCCTCATCAGCCCTGGGCCACGGCGGCCAGCTTGGTGTCGATTGCTTTTTGCAGCTCGTCCAGCTTGCTCAAATCGTCGTTGGGCACGGTATACTTCATCTGGACCAGCTCGTCAAACAGGCCGGTGGCCAGCAGACGGCTGACAGGCACCTGCTTGGCGACGAGTGCGGCGCACTTGTCGTACAGGTACAGAATGGTTTCCATCATTTTCAGCTGCTTTTCCAGCGGGACGTAGGTGTCAACCGCGTGGAAGGCGTTCTGCTGCAAAAATCCGACGCGGATGACGCGGGCGATCTCAATCGTCAGCTTCTGGTCGTCGGGCAGCACGTCAGAGCCGATCAGCTTGACGATCTGCATCAGATTGTTCTCCTGCAGCAGCAGGTTGGCGATGCGCTCACGGCAGGACATGAAGTCGTGGCCGACGTTGTCGTAGTACCAGCCGCCGAGGTCGCCCAGATACTCGCTGTAGGAGTCGTTCCAGTTGATGGCGGGATAGTGGCGGGCGTAGGCCAGCGACTTATCCAGTGCCCAGAAGCAGCGGGTGAAGCGCTTCGTGTTCTGGGTGACAGGCTCGGAGAAGTCGTTGCCCTGCGGGCTGACAGCGCCGATGACGGAGACAGAGCCTTCCGCGCCGTTCAGCGTCCTGACGTAACCGGCGCGCTCGTAGAACTCTGCCAGACGGCTGGGCAGGTACGCGGGGTAGCCCTCGTCGGCGGGCATCTCCTCCAGACGTCCGCTGATCTCACGCAGAGCCTCGGCCCAGCGGGAGGTGGAGTCGGCCATCATGGCGGCGTGGTAGCCCATGTCGCGGTAATACTCGGCCAGCGTGATGCCGGTGTAGATAGAAGCCTCACGGGCGGCAACAGGCATGTTGGAGGTATTCGCGATCAGGACGGTACGGTCCATCAGGCTCTTGCCCGTGCGGGGGTCGACCAGCTCGCTGAACTCCTGCAAAGCCTGCGTCATCTCGTTGCCGCGTTCGCCGCAGCCGACGTAGATGATGATGTCGGCGTCGCACCATTTTGCGATCTGGTGCTGGGTCATCGTCTTGCCGGTACCGAAGCCGCCGGGGATGGCCGCAGCGCCGCCCTTGGCCAGCGGGAACATCGTATCGATGACACGCTGACCCGTGATCAGCGGGCGGGGCGAGGTCATGCGCTCGGCAGACGGGCGCGGGGTGCGGATAGGCCACTTCTGGCAGAGGGTCAGCGTGTGCTCCTTACCCTTGGCATCGGTCAGCTTGACGATGGGCTCGTTGACGGTGTAGCTGCCGTTGTCGGCCACCCAGGTGACCGTACCGGAGACCGTCGGCGGCACCATGCAGCGGTGCTCAATGGCCGGGGTCTCGGGGCAAGTGGCGTAGATCTGGCCCGCGGTCAGGGTGTCCCCCTGCCGTACGGTCACGGTCACGTCCCACTTGGCGGTCTCGTCCAGAGACGGCTCATGCGCACCGCGCTCGATGAAGCTGCCCATGTGCTGCTCGATGGCGGGCAGCGGACGCTGGATGCCGTCATAGATATTGCGCAGGATGCCGGGGCCGAGGGTCACGGACAGCGGGCCGCCCGTGCTCTCGACAGGCTCACCTGCCTTCAGGCCGCCGGTCTCCTCATAGACCTGGATGGTGGTTTCCCTGTCGTTCATGCGGATGACCTCGCCGACAAGGCGTGCCTTGCCGACATAGACCATCTCCATCATTTCCAGATCGGTCTTGCCCTTGATGGTGACAACGGGGCCGTTGATGCTGTAAATTGTGTTTTCCATAGCTTTGCCCCTCAAATGTTAATTTCCAGACCGGCGTTTTCCAGGAACCAGTCGTGCTGGGCCTCCAGACGGGCCTCCAGCGTATCGTCGGCAGCCACGCCCTTCGCGGGGTTTGCGCCCTTCAGGCCGCCCAGCGTGATGCTGTCGTCGGCCTCCAGAACGGTGCCTGCGGGCAGTTCGACGTTTTTCAGCAGCGGCAGGTCGGCAGCGCGGGCCGTGATCTTGGCGTTTTCGCCTAAGGTCTCCGCCAGAGAAGCGGCCTCTTTCTGCAGCCAGGCGGCGTAGTCCTTGCCGGCCACAAAGGCAGCCAGCTGCTCACGGGCCTTCGAGAAGGTCTCGTCGGCGATTTTCTGGCGCTGGGCAGCCAGCGTGGCGCGGGCGGCCATGCGGGCCGCGCTCAAATCGCGGTTGGCGCGGGTCTTGGCGCGCTCGGTCTCAAAGCGCAGGGTGCGCTCCACGCGGGTGTTCTCGGTCCTGCGCGTCTCGTCCAGCTGGCTGTTGATCGCGCGCTCCGTCTCCTCACGGATGGCGGCGCAGGCAGCCTCGCCCTCGGCGCGGATGGACTCGAGGAATCGCTCGGCGCGGGTATCTAATTCGTTCATGGTCACACCTCTTAAATCTTGACGCCGATGGCCTCGCGGATATAGCGGGTCAGGCGGTCCTTACCGGCAGCACCGCCGCCGGTGGAGGGCACCGTGATGAGCAACGGTCCACCGGCAGCGCGGGCGCTGTCCAGCGTGGCCGTGTAGGTCTCGGCGATCTTCTCGGTCACAAGCAGCACGGCGATGTCGGGCTGCTGGGCTGCCATTTCCAGCGCGTTGCGCAGGTCGGCCTCGCTGCGGGCGACGGTGCCCTCAATACCCGCAAGGCGCAGACCGTTCATGGCGTCGGAGTTGTCGCTGATGAGAAAGAACCGCATGGCGTTACACCAGCTTGGACAGGATCATGATGGAGATGACCAGGCCGTACAGAGCGATGGACTCGCCCAGGGCGACGAAGATCAGGCTCTTGCCGAAGGTCTTTTCGTTCTCGCTGTTGGCTGCGATAGCGGCAGGCGCAGCGGAAGCGACGGCCATGCCGCCGCCGATACCGGCAAGACCCGTAGCCAGAGCGGCAGCGACCAGACCGATGCTCAAAGAGCTGTTGTGGTCATTGTCGGTGTTGACGGTCTCGGAAGCGGTGGTGGCAGCGGCGGTGTCGGCATTGGCATCATCCGCGGCAAAGACGCCCAGTGCACCGCAGCAGGTCACAGCGGCCACGATCAGGATGGTAACGAACAGTTTGCTGAACTTGGTTTTCATAATGGAACCCTCCGTAATTTTTTGTTTTATTCCGCGCCCCTCTGTCAAGGCGCTTTTGTAGGGGCCGGGCATGCCCGGCCCGCGGCTTCGATTCTATCGTCCGATTGTGGGATGGTTGCGGGCCGGACATGTCCGGCCCCTACGGCGCATCTTACGCTTTTGCTTTCTTCAAATCAAAGGCTACGAACTTGCGGCCGCCGCCCTTGTAGCAGCGGCTGAACATCTCGTAGAACTCCAGACGGATGCCCTGAATGGCGGAGAGCAGTGCCTCGAGGCAGATGACCACGAGGTTGCCCAGGATGACCACAACAATGTTGTTCGGCGTACCGGCCAGCGTAAAGACGACCATCATCATGCTGGCGTGGACGATGACGAACGCACCGACACGCAAAAACGAGATCGTGTTGGACAGGTAGCTCAGCACCGTTTCCAGCAGCTCAAATACGCTCTGCATCAGGTAGTTGCCCATACCGCCCGCAGGCTTCCAGGGCTTGCCCTCGACCATCGGGGCCAGCAGCTCCGCAAAGAGCAGCAGCACCAGACCGACGACCATGCCGACCACCGCCAGCACCTGCGGCATAAACGTGACAGCACCCATATAAGCGGACGCCAGATCAACGCCGCACAGGTAGGTCACCATGCCGACAAGGCCGTTGGGCGAGAAGATGAACTCGCCCCACTCCCTGTGGCGGGCGTGGGTGTACATATTCAGTGCCATGGCGGCCAGCACCAGCACAATGCCGATGTAGACAGCCACCATCAGGATGCCGGTGATGGAATCCATAACGGAAACGGGCTTGCCTGCCATGCCAAGCGCATGGTAGAGCGGGTCAAGGGCCTCCTCGTAGCCAAAGAGAGAACCGTAGACCAGGCCGAAGATCGTGCTCGAAATGCCGCAGGGGATCATCAGATGGAACAGGTCATTGTGCTTGACCTTCCACATGAACGTGCTGAACAGTGCCAGCACGATACCCTGCCCGACGTCGCCAAACATCATGCCGAACAGCACGGTGAATGTGATCGCTACAAAGCCGGTGACATCTGTCTCGCCGTAGGCGGGCAGACCGTACATTTCGACGAAAAACTCAAAAGGGCGGCTCCACCAGGGGTTCTTCAGCTTGGTGGGGGGCGTCATCTTACCGGCGGATTCCGGTCCGTCCACCGTGACGCGCAGCCCATGGATGCCGCGGGCCTTGCCCGCGACCTCGTCCACCTCCGACGCCGGGACCCAGCCGACGCAGAAGAAGTGTTCGCCCTTGACCGCGGCCATGCGGCGCAGGTCGTAGACCGCCGCGTAGTAGCAGGCTGTGTTGTACAGCAGCTGGACCTTGTCGGCGTTTTGCTGCCACAGGGCGGCAATGCGGGCGTTAACGTCCTCAACGCTCTTGTTGACAACGTCGAGGTTCTCTTTAAAGTGCTCGATGATCTCGGCGGGCGAGCCAGCCGCGCCGGGCACATGCACCGGCTCAAAGTAGAGCATCGAGAAGATGCCGTCGGTCTCCAGCGCGTGCTCCCGCGGGGTCATGTAGACGCCCCAGTAACCGGCCTTCGTCTGGTTGCAGGGGGTGAACAGGATGTACGGGTCGTCGCCGTAGTTGTTCATCAGCTTGTTGTAGCCCTCCGTCGGCAGGAAGCCGAAGCGGATCTTGACGTGGGCGCAGTCGAGAATGTCGTCCACGTTGACCTTCAGGCCGGTAAAGTGGCTGTACTGCTCGATGCCGTCCTCGCAGAGCTTCTTCTGGTCCAGCAGGACCTTGCGCTCGGCGCAGAGGTCGTCGATCTTTTCCAGCAGGTCGCTCAGATAGCTGCGGCCCTCGGCATCCACCGGGTCGCTGTGCTGCTGCCCCTCGTGCAGCTCCATATTGGCCTCTTTGGCCATCGTCTCGATCTGGTCGCGGATCGCGGTGTGGGGGTTCTCCTCATTCAGAGCGCCGTATCCCAGCGATTCCGACATATATCTGGTTGCGGGCTCAAGGTCAAAGCGTCCGTCCATGCAGCACGAGCCGATAAACTCGTTCAGCTGGGGCATCGTGCCCTGCACCCGCACCAGTTTCATCTTTTCAACCAATCAGTTCACACTCCTTGTTTCAGCTTGCCTCCCTCGGCGAGACAGACTCCCCCGACACGGGGGAGGTGGCGCTTGCGCCAGAGGGGGACGGTGCCCCGCAGGGGCGGAGGGAGCGAACCTTGCCATCACCCGAAATATTTCGGGCTGCCGCGAAGCTCTCTCCCCCACCGCCTGCGGGCGGAGCCCCCTCCCAGAGGGGGCCAAGGGTCACTCAATCCTTCTCATCAAACCCCACCAGCAGCGGCTGGACATCCTCGGGCGGCAGCTTGTAATGCACGCCCTCTATGATGTGATCCAGATCCTGCACCTCACACCGGGCCAGCCAGACGTAGCACAGCATGACCAGCGTCGGGTCGGTGGAGAACCGCAGCCACTTGCGGCACCAGTCGCATCGGTAGTGGAAGAAGCCCTCCTTCAAAACGCTGTACTCATGGTGTCCCAGCAGCGGGCCGTACTTCGTCCTGGCGAACCGCGCCTTGAACGTGTCCAGATCGCGGGCGGCGAGCAGGTATTCCCACTCGTCGTTCGTCAGGGCCGTGCAGTCGCGGCGGGCGTTGGTGCGCACCACCGAGTCCGGCGCGCCGATGCGGATGAGCCGCGCGGCGTTGGAAACAGCGGAGGTGTCGCATTCCAGCTCGACGAGGTCGCGCAGGTTCGGCGCAGCGCTTGTGCCGCCCTTAGCGGGGGCCAGCGCCACCAGTGCGCGGTGGCGGAAGTCCTGCAGAAGCGGCTCGGCCTGGGCGGTCAGACCGCGGTCCGGCTTGGCGCTCTGCAGCGGTGCCAGGACCTTTTCCCACCGCGTACCGGCCACAGCGGCCAGGATACCGTCCAAACTCGTGGCCTTGGCCAGCGCGTAGAGGTCGATGCAGCAGCGCTGCTGCAAGAACTCCGGCAGGCGGAACAGGTAATCGCCCGGGCGGCCTGCATCCAGGCACCGCATGGCGGCAGTCAGCTCATCGACCTCACAGCAGAGGGTGAAATACTCATACACTTTGCTGCCCGCGCTGCGGTCATAGCGGCAAAGGCTGTCGTACCGGGTGTACAGGCTCTGGCGCAGCAGGTTTTCCAGCTGGACGCGGCGGGCGTACTGGGGGTTGACCTCGGCCAGCGCTTCGCTGTACAGCGGGTATTCTTTCAAGGCCGCGGCCAGCTCGGTCATTGTGCGGCAGGCCATCAGGCGGCGGTAATCGTCGGCCCGCAGGCGGCTGCCGTACAGGGCGCGGGCCTTGGCCAGCACGGCGTTGCCGCTTGCCTTGCCCGTGGGCATCATTGTGCGGCCTCCCCGCCCAGGGTGCGCTGTACAAGCGCAGCGCACCATTCGGCCTCATGGGCCTTTGCGGCGGCGGTCATGGCCTCGGCTGCCTGGCTGCGCTGGGTCTCCAGCGCGGCCAGTGCGGCGGCGTTGCCCTCCTCGGCAGCTCTTGCGGCGGCGGCGGACTCGGACTTCTCGCGGGCGTCACACTCCGCGATGATCTTCTGCTTCTGCTCGTCCAGAGCAGCCAGCCGGGCAGAGCGCTCGAGCCGGGCCTTCTCGCTTTCGCGGCGCTGGGCGGCATCCATCTCCAAAATGGCCTGCATCAGGTCGTTGACATCTTTCATGCAATGCACCTCACTCTTTGGGAGCTTTACCTGGGTTGGGTTCCCTGTCTCCCTCTGCGAGGGGGCCAAGGGGCTTTTCTCTATATAAATAGGTACACCCACTTTTCAGGTTCAGCCGTATTATAGCACTATTACCAAATATAGCAAGTGGTTTTTGTGCAGTTTTATTGGTACAAAATCGAGTTTGTGTTTTTCTGTCGGTGTATTATGAAATCGTTATCACTTCTTTTTCATAGCGGCCAGACCCTTGCCAAACACGAACCGCACCAGCGGGCCCGCACCGCACAGCTGCCACAAAAATGCCGTGGGATAGTTCATCGCTGTGGTCTTCACCCACATGGCGAAAAAGTTCGCGTTGTGGCTGTCCTTGAAGAACAGCGTGGCGAAAAAGCTCATCAGCGGGCACATCATCCACGCGGACAGACAGGAGATAGCGGCCACCAGGAACACCTGCTTGTCCTTGCCTGGGGTGAACCAGCCCGTGGCGATGCGCATGGCCGTGGGGCCGACCAGGAACGTGTCCAGCAAAAAGCCAATGACGCCCATGATGGGCAGCTCACTGAGGGCAGCGGCGAAGATGAAATTCTGCATCCCGCCCACATCCAATGCGATATTGTAGCAGACCATTCCGTAGACCATGACGCAGACCATCATGACGGTGTAGACGATTTCCTGCTTCTTTGTTTGCGGCATTGTAATTACTCCTCATATATACGTTATTTTCTCCAAAACAAAAACAGCCGCAGGGTGTCGCTCAACTCGTTGCGACGCCCTGCGGCTGTTGTCTCACTGCGTTGGAAAGTGAAGTCAGTATACCGCAAAAATTGCGCTCATGTAATACTCCTGCACAAATTTCTGCACTTTGTATAAAATCTTTCTCCGTTTCGCAGCGTCACTTTGGTACAAAACGCCGCATGTGTTGCTGCAAACTTTACAGCGGCGGCGCGGCGCGCTATAATGACGGTGTTTATACGTAATAGAGAGGTCGGAAAGTCATGTCAAAATTATTCCCGCATCACCGCGGCCAGATGTCGGAGGCATTCCGCACGGTCATGTTCTTATCGGCGTCGGGCGGCCTGCAGGACGCCTACACCTACATTGGGCGCGGCAAGGTGTTTGCCAACGCCCAGACCGGCAACATCGTGCTGATGAGCCAAAGCCTGTTTGATGGCGATTTATCGCGGTTTGCCCACTATTTTATCCCCGTTCTGTCCTTTGCGCTGGGTGTGGCCGCGGCGGAGTGCATCCGCCTGCGCTGGCGGCAGGCCCGCCGCATCCACTGGCGTCAGCTCGTCGTGCTGGCCGAGATCGTGCTGCTGTTCGCGGTGGGCTTCTTCCCTGCCGGGTGGGATATTGGCGCAAACGCGCTGGTCTCGTTTGCCTGCGCCATGCAGGTGCAGGCGTTTCGCAAGGTGCATGGCTACCCGTTTGCCAGTACCATGTGCATCGGCAACCTGCGCAGCGGTATGGACGCGCTGGTCGCATTCGGACACACCCACGATAAAAACGCTCTGTGGAAGTCCCTGCACTACTTTGCCATTATCTTTATCTTTGCGCTGGGTGCGGGCATCGGCACACAGTGCGTCGGCATCTTTGGCGAGAGGACGATCTGGCTTTCCTGCGCGCTGCTGCTGGTGAGCCTGTGCTTTATGTTTATCAAAGAGGATCTGCCGGAGATCGAGGAGGAGCTGAAAAAATAACGCATCTTCCCTGCCGGAATGGCTGTAGGGGCCGGACATGTCCGCCCGGGAACACCGTGGCCGCCGCCAGGCCCCGCGGAGGGGTCAAGACCCCTCCCTGCGATTTCCATTTCTCATAATTCCCCTATTACAATTATAATTTTGATAAAACGACAGCCCCACCCGTTTTTCTGCGGGTGAGGCTGTCGTTTTATACGTGTTTTCGTGCTTTTTTATTTTTCCAATCGTTGACCATGCCGTGCAGCCGCTCGCCCATAAAGATAAGCCCGGCCAGAGTCGGGGCACTCAGGGCCAGCAGAACGACCAGCACCAGCGTGCCGCCCAGATCCAGCCGCACCAGCGGCAGCCAGCGCGCCAGCAGGAACACCCCGCCGACGCCCGCCACGGTCATACTGCCCCAGATGGCCCAGTGCAGCGGCGTGAACGGGATGCAGACACCCCACAAAATCTGCAAGCCCACGCACAAAATCACCAACGTGCAGATCGTACCGACCATGTCGGACGGGATGTCGAACGCATAGCCGAACCCCTGTGCGCAGAACACAAGCAGGAAATCCGTCAGCCCGCCGGGCAGCGCCTTGCGCAGCACGTTCCGCATGAATCTGCCGTGGACAAGCTCGTGGTTCGGCTCAAGCGCCAGAAAGAACGCCGGTGCGCCGATGGTGGCAAACGTGACGAGCGACAGCTGCAGCGGCTGGAACGGGTAGGCCAGCGGCAGGGCCAGCGCGACAATGCTGAGCAAAAACGAGAAGATGTTCTTGACCAGAAATAGCGACGCCGAGCGCTGGATGTTGTTGATGACCCGCCGCCCCTCGGCCACAACGCCGGGCAGCGCGGCAAAGTCCGAATCCAGCAGCACAAGCTGCGCGACCTGGCTGGCCGCCTGCGCGCCCGATGCCATCGCGATGCCGCAATCGGCATCTTTTAACGCCAGTACGTCATTTACGCCATCTCCGGTCATGGCTACCGTGTGGCCCTTTGCCTGCAAAGCATGGACGAGCTGGCGCTTCTGCTCGGGCGTGACGCGGCCAAAGATCGTGCATTTTTCGGCAGCCTCGGCCAGCGCCGCCTCACTTTGCAGCGTGGCGGCATCGACCCAGTGCTCGGCCCCGGCAATGCCCGCGTTGGCGGCCACATGGCTGACAGCCTGTGGGTCGTCGCCCGAGATGACCTTGATCTTCACGCCCTGCTTCGCAAAGAAGCGGAACGTCTTGGGCGCACTCTCGCGGATGCGGTTCTGCAACGGCAGCAGCGCCAAAAATTCCAGCTGTGCGGGGTCGAGCGCCGCGGGCGGATCCGGCAGTGTGCCGCTATATTTTGCCAGCAGCAGCACGCGGCGGCCCTGGGCCAGCAGCGGGGTCAGCCTGTCGGCAAGCTCCCCCGCCCTGCTGCCCGCCAGCACGTCGGGCGCACCGACGACGTAGCACCCCTGCGCGCCAAAGTCTTTGGCACTGTACTTGTACGCCGTGTTGAACGGGATGGTGCGCACGGCAGTCCATGCCGTGCCGCCCTGCCCGAAGCGGGCTGTCAGGGCGCGGGCCGTGTCGTTATCAGGCTGCCCTCCCGCGTAGAACGCCGATAAAATCTCGGTGATGGGTGTATTTTCCGCCAGCGGCAGCGGGTCGTCCGCCTGCATGGTGCTCTCGGTGATCGTGCCGGTCTTGTCCACGCAGAGGGTGTCCACCCGGGCCAGCGTTTCAATGCAGTTCATGTCGCGGGTCAGCACCTTGCGGCGGGCCAGCCGCATCATGCTCACGGCCAGCGCAACGCTCGTCAGCAGATACAGTCCCTCCGGGATCATACCGATGAGTGCTGCCACCGTGGCGTCGACAGTGTCCTTCATGGAAAGCTCCAGTACCCAATGCTGCTTCCAGATCAGCACCGCGCCGATCGGGATCAGCGCCACACCGATGAATTTTATCAGCCTGTCCAGGCTGCGCATCATCTCGCCGCGCGCGACCCTGTGACCGTCGGCCTGCGCCTCAGCGGTCAGGCGGCTGGCGTAGCTCTCGGCCCCGACACGGGTCAGCCGCGCCACGCAGCGGCCCGCCATCAGAAAGCTGCCGGATTTCAGCTCCGCGCCGCACTCCTTGGGAATGGCCCGCGCCTCGCCCGTGATGAGGGATTCGTTCGCCTGGGCGCTTCCGTCCAGCACGACGGCGTCCGCTGCGATCTGGTCACCCGCGCCGAACTCGACAACATCGTCCTGCACAAGGTCGTCGGACAGCACCTCGCACCACCGGCCGTCGCGCAGGCAGCGGAGCTTCTGCGCTGAGACAAGCGTCAGCTTGTCGATGGTACGCTTAGCGCGAAGCTGCTGCACAATGCCGATGAGGGTATTCCAGAACACGATGCCCAGAAATCCCATATTCAGCCAGGAATGCACGAGCGCCAGCATGACGGCCAGCACCAGAAACACAAGGTTGAAGTAGGTGCAGACGTTATCCCGCACGATCTCGCCGGTGGTTTTGGTCTGGGATTTGGGCGGCTGGTTCGTCTGCCCCGCCGCGCGGCGCGCTTCGACCTCGGCGGCGGTCAGGCCGGTGATGGATGGCATAGTAAGGGGTGCTCCTTTCGGGGGTGGATCAAATGGCGGCAGGGGCCGGACATATCCGGCCCGGGCGTGTATGGCAAACAAGCGGTTATGGGCAGGCCGCGGGCCGGGCACGCCCGGCCCCTACAGGGCGGCGGAATTGTTTAAAACGGCTTGTAGGGAGCGGTCTTGACCGCTCCGGGAAGGTTGCGGGCGACGGAAACCGCACCAGGCGGCATATATACATTCCGCGCAACTATGCGGCAGCCGCACAGCTCCGCGGAGGGGTCAAGACCCCTCCCTACAGTACAGACGATTTACGGCAGCCTATTATAACGCCCGCTGCTTATAGTTTCCTCAGTATACCCACCAAATATGAACAAAACAAGTGCCCGGCTGCGTTTTGGGGCAGCCGGGCAGTTTTGTACATTATTGGCAACACCGCACAATTCCCGCCTTACGGCTTAAGCACCGCTCCGGCGGCTGCGGCACGGCATCTGCGTTGCCAAAATGCTCGATAAGACATCCAGTATTATCTGCGCTTTTGGCTTAGCAGCTGCCGCACCTCGCTCGCCGTATCGGCACTTAGAATTATGCGGTATTGCCTATTGAATTTCCAGCGGCTCAAACGCCTCCGCCGGGTCGGCATCGACAGCCTCAAGATTCCTCGTCAGCTGGTCGAGCACCTTATAAAATGTCGCTAAATCGTCTGGGTCTATCCCCTCGTCAGCGCGGCGCTCTACGTCGGCCACAACAGCCCCCACGCGGGCGGCGCGGTCATGGCCTGCGTTGGTCAGCAGGTAGAGGGCATTGTACTTGCCGCTCTCGGCGCGCTTTTCCACCAGGCCGCTGCGCACCAGTTCTGCCAGCACGCGGGAGATCATGGCCGGGTCCAGACCGCACCGTTCTGTCAGCTCCGAAAAGTGCAGGCCCTCCGACGCGGCGGCCAGCCGGCAGAGCACCAGCGTGTGCCCGGCCTTCAGTTCAATGCGGCTCATGCCGCTCGCCTTGATGTGCTGGATGACCTTTTGCAGCCGGGCCAGCGAGATGGACAGCCGGATAAAACGGTCATTCATATCAATCTTCCTTCAGTTCGCCGCGGGAGGCCGCCTTCAGGTAGGCAAAGATGAAGCCGTCCAGGTCGCCGTCCATGACAGCCTGTACGTTGCTGCTCTCGTAGCCGGTGCGGTTGTCCTTGACCAGCGTGTAGGGCATAAAGACGTAGCTGCGGATCTGGTGGCCCCAGGCGATCTCATTCTGCACGCCCTTGATGTCGTCGATCTTGTCCTTGTGCTGCTGCAAAGCGATCTGGTACAGCTTGGCCTTCATCATTTCCATGGCGTACTCGCGGTTCTGCAGCTGGCTGCGCTGGGTCTGGCAGCTCGTCACGATGCCGGTGGGCTTGTGGATCAGGCGGACGGCGGAGGACGTCTTGTTGATGTGCTGGCCGCCTGCGCCGGAGGAGCGGTAGACCTGCATCTCGATGTCGGCGGGGTTGATTTCAATGTTGATGTTGTTGTCCAGCTCGGGCATGACCTCAAGGCTGGAGAAGCTGGTCTGGCGGCGGGCGTTGGCGTCAAACGGGCTGATGCGCACCAGACGGTGGACGCCGTGCTCGCTCTTGAGCATGCCGTAGGCGTTGGGGCCCTTGACCATCATCGACGCGGACTTGATGCCGGCCTCGTCGCCGTCCAGCACGTCGAGCACCTCGACGCTGTAGCCGTGGGCCTCGGCCCAGCGGGTGTACATGCGGTAGAGCATCTCGGCCCAGTCCTGGGCCTCGGTGCCGCCGGTACCGGCGTGGAAGGTCAGGATGGCGTTGTTGTGGTCGTACTCACCGTTGAGCATCGTCATGAGCTGCAGCTCGTCGATGGACTTCTCGACGCCGTTGACGGCCTCCTCACCCTCGGCGGCCAGGGACGGGTCGTTCTCCTCCTCGATCATGAGCAGCAGCGTCTCGGCCTCCTCATACTGGGTGGACAGCTTGCCGAAGCGCTCGAGCTTGTTCTTGACCTCGCCCATCTCGCTGATGACCTTCTGGCTGCGGGCCTGGTCATCGTAGAAGCCGGGCATCGTCATCTGGTGCTCCAGCTCGGCCAGGCGCTTTTCGCTGGCCTCGATGGACAATGCGTCGCGCAGGTCATCCACGGCGGTCTTCATGCCGCCGAGCTTTGCTTTCAGTTCGTCAATCGTAATCATATATCGTTTCCCTCGTCACACATAAGTTGGCATAAAATCACATAATACCATTATAAGCGAATTGGCGGGCGTTGTAAAGAGGGGGCAAGGGATAAAATATTTGCGGAAGGAAGACGTGCGGGGCTGCGGTAAGGCAGCAAAGCCCCGCGGGCCGGGCTGCCCGGCCCCTACAGAGCGGCTGTTAACGGCCAATTTGTATGCAATCTTGTAAAGTTTTTATGTTTTCTTTGCATTTATCCATTTGATGCGGTATAATGGCCTTATGTTACGGAAAGGATACCACACATGACACGTTACACAGGAAACCATTGCCCTGTCTGTGAACAGGCATTTACCGACGAGGATGACATCGTCGTCTGCCCCGACTGCGGCACGCCCTACCACCGGGCCTGCTGGCAGAAGGTCGGGGCCTGTATGCACAAGTCGGAACACGCCGCCGGGTTTGAATGGCAGCCCGAGTTCGGTCCCGATGCCGAAAAAGCCGCGCACGAGGCCACCTGCCCGAACTGCGGCACCCACAACCAGCCGGGCGCGGCGCAGTGCAGCCACTGCGGCTGTCCCCTGCCGAAGGACAACGGCCCCCGACCCGACCCGAAGGACGAGGACGCGCAGGTGCCGATCTACGCCCGCGACCCGTCCACCGTGCATAAGCCCGACAACAGCCGCACAACCCCCGGCCCCCGCATCGACACCTACACCGCCGACGACAACGGCGGCATCTGCCGCCGCGAGATCGGCCCCGAGGATACCATCGACGGCATCAAGGCCAAGGACTGGGCCGCCTACGTGGGCCGCAGCCCGATGTATTACCTGATGCAGTTTTTCCGCATGAGCATCACGAAGCAGAAGGTCACAGTCTGCCTGTCGGCATTCCTGTTCGGGCCTGCCTATCTGCTTTACCGCAAGATGTGGAAGGAGGGTCTGCTGACAGCCCTGCTGTCCCTCGTTTTGAGCGTGCCGTCGCTCATCGCCATTGTGGCGACCTTCAACCCGTCGCTGTTCGGCAGTATGCCGCTGCATTGGGTGCCCGTGGCCGCCGACGTCTGTGCCATTGCGGACTGGATCGTCAGGATTTTGCTGGGGCTTTTCTCGGTCTGGCTGTACCGCAACACCTCAAAGAAAAATATTGATAAAATCTACAGCGAATACCCCGAGGGCGACGCCCGCACCGATGCCCTGCTGCAAAAGGGCGGCACCAGCATCTGGGCGGCGCTGCTCTACTTTGGCATCGTGCTGCTGCTCTCCTCGCTGGTCATCAATCTGGCCGGGCCGGGCTTTGTTCAGTACGCCATGGCCATGGCCGGGTATTAAGGCAACACCACACCCCAACGCAGGGTGTTTAATTTAGGAGGAAACTATGAAAACTGCACTGGTGATTATGGCTGCCGGTATCGGCTCCCGCTTCGGCGGCGGCATCAAACAGCTGGCTGCCGTCGGTCCCAACGGCGAGATCATCATGGACTATTCCATTCATGACGCCATCGAGGCCGGTTTTGACAAGATCGTCTTTATCATCCGCCACGACATTGAGGAGGCGTTTAAAGAGGCCATCGGTGACCGCATTGAGAAGATCTGCGCCGGGCTGGGCGTTGAGATCGACTATGCGTTCCAGGCACTCGAGAACGTGCCGGAGGGCTTCTCCGTGCCCGAGGGCCGCTCCAAGCCCTGGGGCACCGGCCAGGCCGTGCTGGCCTGCAAGGGCATTATTAAAGAGCCGTTCGCCGTCATCAACGCCGACGACTACTACGGCAAGGAGGCGTTCGTCCGGCTGCACGACTTCCTGCAGGGCTATACGCCCGACAAGCCGGGCGACCTTGCCATGGCGGGCTTTGTGCTGAAAAACACCCTGAGCGACAACGGCGCGGTCACCCGCGGCATCTGCCAGATGAACGACGCCCACTACCTGACCGGCGTGCTGGAGACCGGCGGCATTGAAAAGACCGCCGACGGCGCAGCCGCAGGCGGCAAAAGCATCGACATCGACAGCCTTGTTTCGATGAACATGTGGGCGCTGACCCCCGAGTTCGTGGAGCTGCTGGAATCCGGCTTTGTGGAGTTCTTCGAGAAGGCCGCCCCCGCCAACCCGCTGAAGGCCGAGTACCTGCTGCCCATCTACATTGATGAACTGCTGCACGCCGACAAGGTCAGCGTCAAGGTGCTGCCCACCCACGACAAGTGGTTCGGTGTCACCTACGCCGAGGACAAGCAGACCGTCATTGACAGCTTTGCCCGGCTCGTCGCCGACGGTGTGTACAAGAAGGATCTGTTCAGCGATCTGAAGAAGTAAAACAGCCAAAAACGCCCCGCTGCGGCAGGTCCTGACGGACAGCACAGCGGGGCTTCTCTTTTGGTTGAAAATTGCAAAAGACTGGCACACAACGCTATGGAAAGCGGAGGCAAAACGCGGTATGGTTACTATAACAGAAGCAGAATCACACCGCATACACCGTTACAGGAGGGCAATCATGGCAAAGAATGAATTTGACATCACATCCCTGACCCCGGAGCAGCGCGACGCACGCCTGGCACTGGACGTGGAGCGTCTGCTGCGCTTTGGCCGCAAGCACAAGCTCATCAAAGATCTGGACATTCTGGTGGCGCGCAACACCCTGCTGGATCTGCTGGCCCTGGCCGCCCCCAGCGAGGCCAAGCCCCCGAAGGAGGACCCCGAGACCCCCGCTGCCCTGCTGGACGAGATGGTCGAGCTGGCCGCGCAGAAGGAGCTGTTCGACGGCGCGGTCAACCAGTACCGCATCAACTTTGAGACCCGCCTGATGGGCACCCTGATGCCCCGCGAGAGCGAGGTCTGCAAGAAGTTCCGCAAGCTCTACGTCAAGCAGGGCGCCAAGGCCGCTACCGACTGGTTCTATCAGCTCTGCGTCGACACGAACTACATCCGCACCGCGCAGATCGCCAAGAACATCCAGTGGAACACCGCCACCCCCTACGGCGAGCTGGAGATCACCATCAACCTGACGAAGCCCGAGAAGGACCCCAAGACGATTGCCCTCGAGCGCCTGCAGCCCAAATCCGGCTACCCCGCCTGCATGCTCTGCAAGGAGAACATCGGCTACGCGGGCCGCATCAACTTCCCGGCGCGCCAGACCCACCGCATTGTGCCCATCACGCTGGCGGGTGAGCAGTTCTATCTGCAGTACAGCCCCTACGCCTACTTCCATGAGCACTGCATCATACTGCACGAGCAGCACAAGCCGATGGAGATGAACAAGCAGACGCTGGCGGAAATTTTCGACTTCGTCGGACAGTTCCCCCACTACACCTGCGGTTCCAACGCCGACCTGCCCATCGTCGGCGGCAGCATCCTGAGCCACAGCCACTTCCAGGGCGGGCGGTATGTTTTCCCGATGCAGAAGGCTGACATCGCCGTGCCGATGACCGACATCCGCTATCCCGGCGTCAAGGCAGGCATCCTGAACTGGCCTGTCTCCGCCGTGCGTCTGGTGGGCCGCAGCAGCCAGCAGATGCAGAATGTTGCCAACAACATCCTGTCCGCCTGGCGCAGCTACACCGACGAGAGCGTCGGCATCCTGGCCGAGACCGACGGCACGCCCCACAACACCGTGACGCCGATCCTGCACTACGACGAGACCGAGGGCTACATCCTTGACCTGGCCCTGCGCAATAACCGCACGAGCGAGGAGTACCCCGACGGTATCTTCCATCCGCATAAGGAATACCACAATATCAAAAAGGAAAACATCGGCCTGATCGAGGTCATGGGTCTGGCTATCCTGCCCGCCCGCCTGAAGGATCAGGGCGCGCAGATCGCGGAAATTCTGGCCGGGCAGCGCCCGAACACCAGCCGCGAGGCGGGCGACACGCTGGCCGTCCATGCCGACTGGATCGACGAGCTGATTGCAAAGTACGGCACCCACATGAAGCCGCAGGACGCCAACAAGGCCGTCAAGGCCGAGATCGGCACCGTGTTCAGCCATGTTTTGGAGAACGCCGGTGTCTTTAAGCAGGACGCCGCCGGTCAGGCCGCCTTTGTCAGGTTCATGCAGAGCGTGGGCTTTAAGAAGGCGTAAAATCGCACAAGAAGAAGCAGGGACACCGGCCCGCAAGGGCCGGTGTCCCTGTTTTTGTTGTTGTCTTGTAGGGGCCGGGCATGCCCGGCCCCTACCGCGCTGCGTTCTCTTGATACCCGCACTCCCACAGCACGCCCCAATCCAGCTCCTCATCTATCCCGGCTTCATACCGCGCCAGATTTACATCAATGACCCGCTGCTTCACATTCACGCAGCAGAGCAGTGTAAAGCTGACTGCTGCCGCAAAAATCGCGAGCTTCGCCGCCGGGATCGGCTTGAACACCCGCACCAGCGCCAGCACCGCACAGACGGCCAGCACAAACAGGCACCATGCCGCCGTGAACCGCCGGGGCGTCAGGGCGCAGAGCGTCACATAGACAGCCAGCTTGCCCGCTGCCAGCGCAGCAAAAGCCACGCCGAACCCGCAGAACACGGCGGCCAACGCTTTGGGCAGCGGCGCACGGCCAAAGAACTGTATGCCCGCCAGCACCGCAAAATTGAGCAGCAGGATTTTCAGCAGTTCCCAAAAGCCGTTCACCGCAAAAGCGGCGGTGTCCGGTGCGTCCAGCCCCAGCGGCGCAGCGGCGAGCCACTCCCCTGCCTGCACGGCAAAGAACAACGCATAGACGCCGCACAGCGCCATTACAGCCGCCACCGCCGTGGTGCGCGGCACAATGCGGCAGTTTTCCAGCACAGCGGCACACTGCTGCGCCGTGGTGGGCGGGGCTTTGCGGCGCAGGGAGCCGCCCACCAGCCCGTACAGCCACGCCCCCACCGGGAGTGAGAGCAGGATATACATCAGCTGGTCAATGAATCTCACATTGTTCAGCAGCCTGCCCCACCAGTCGGACACCTGCTGCCCCAGCGCGGCAAAGTTGGCATCGGCTGCTGCCAGCAGCCCCCATGCCACACCGCACAGCGCCATCGTCACCGCTGCGGTAACGATGAGGTGCAGAACTTTTCGTGTCCCCGTGCGGTCCTGCAGATGGGTGCGCAGCGCAGCAAAGACGGTACGCGCCCGCAGGAAGAAATTCCCGAACGGCAGGAGGACGAATCCGGCCAGCGCGTCCAGCGGGGCCAGGCTGCCGCTCTGCCCCTGCGCCAGCATCCCACACCGTGCCAGCACATACCAGACGGCGAACAGATGCCATGCCGGCCACTGCCAGTCTCCCAGCGGCCCCGGCTGGTAGCCGTACAGCGGGTACGCCACGGCCAGCGCCATCCAGCATACGGCCCAGAGCGGCGTTTCCTTAGCGGCGGTGCGGTGCGCGGCACGGGCGGCACAGTCCACATACACAATGAACAGCGCCGCAAAAACCGGCATCCCCCAATCTGAATATGACTGCGGAAACATCACCCCGCGCAGATAAAAATACGCCAGCGGGTACATTAAAACAGCATACAGCATACCATCACCTCAACGTAGGGGCCGGACAAGTCCGGCCCGGCAGTATAAAACAAACGTTTGCCTGCGGGAAGGCCGCGGGCCGGGCATGCCCGGCCCCTACCGATTCTCGTCCGGCACAAACTCCAGAATATCCCCCGGCTGGCAGTCCAGCGCCCGGCAGAGAGCCTCCAGCGTCGAAAACCGCACAGCCTTGGCCTTGTTATTTTTCAGGATGGACAGATTTGCCGGCGTGATGCCGATCTCCTCGGCCAACTCGCCCGCGCCTTTGTGGCGGCGCGCCATCATCACATCCAGATTGACCACAATGGGCATCGTGCCGCCTCCTTAAATCGTGTAGTCAAGCTCGTCCTTCATGTGGACGGCCTGGGCAAAGGCGTTTTTCAGCACCCGGACAATGAGCGCCATGAACGCCGCGGCCACGCCCAGAAACGCAAACGGCAGATAGATGTACGCCGCGGCCAGGCAGACCACCGCCGCCCCCGCACAGCACCAGCTGATGCGCCGCAGGGCCGTCACGTTGGCGGGCACAAAGACCGCGCCCGCCTCGATGCGGCGCAGGAATTTGTACAGACTGATCAACATGACGAACGCCAGCACCGCGCAGACGTACCCCATGCCCAGCAGCACCGGGCCGCTGGCGGGCGGCAGGGCGTGGGCGGATACCATCCAACGGGTCAGCCCCGGGCCGCTTACCGTCATGATGCCGCAGCCCGCTATTGTCCCCGCCACAACGACGCGGGTCAGAATGATGCTTTTCTGGTCGCTCCAGGTAAATTTCATTTGTATTCCTCCTGATTGCGTGCCCGAACGGTTTCGGATTGCCGCAAGGTTCTCCCCCATGGTTCGTGATGCTTGCAGTATACCACGCTGCATATCGTTTTGCAAGTATTTTTTATCGTTTTTCGATAATTTTGTAAAGTCTGATGGAAACATTTGCACCGCGCCGCAAAATGGTGTATCATAGCAGTATATAGCATCAAGTTTAAGAGGTGTACCGCATGAAATTACCTGTCCTGCTGGCCGCCGCGGCGCTGGCTGTCTGCCTGACCGGGTGCAGCCATGCCCAGACGGACGCCACACCGTCCGCCACTTCCGAGACTGCCGGAGCCGCCGCCACAGCGACGCCCGCGGCCACGCCTGCCACCTCGGCGGAGCCTGTCTTTGCCGAGGTCGGCACCATCCTGCCCGAGACCGCCGACGCAGGCCGCAGCTATGTTGATGAGACGCTTTTCATCGGTGATTCAAACACGGCACGCTACCTGCTGTACGCCAACGAGACCGGCACGGCATTCACAAGCCTGAACAACAACATCGGTGTTGTCAGCATGGGCGTGGGGTCGATCACCTCCCTGAAATGCGAAAAGTTCAAGGGCTCATCCGCGATGTACACCGTACCGGACGCTGTGGCCATGCTCAAGCCCAAGCGCATCATCATCTGCTACGGCACCAACAACCTGTCCGGCTCGTCGACGGACGCGACGAACTACATAAAGACCTATCTGCAAGGGTTGCAGGCCATCCAGACCGCGTGGCCCTACTGTGACATCATCGTCAGTGCCATTCCCCCGCTGGACCGGCAGCGCGAGAACACGAACCTGACGATGACCCAGGTCGATGCCTACAACGCCGCGCTCGTGCAGATGTGCGAGGAAAACGGCTTTAAGTTTTTGAACAGCGCCGAGGTCCTGCGCGACGATGCCACAGGCTGGGCCAAAAAGGACTACACGCTGTCCGACGGCGTGCACCTCTCGAAGGAGGCCGTTACCGCGTATTTTACCTACGTGCGCACCCATGCTTATGCCGCCGAGGACCGCCGCCCGCAGCCGCTGGGCACGATCCCGACACCGGACGGCGTGCCCGCGAACCTTATCAATAAGGACCCCATCGCCGTGCGCGGCGCGAAGGTCCCGCTGGAATTTGTTGCTGCAAACGGCGGCAAGCTGTCCGGCACGACGAGCCAGCTCGTCAAAAAGGGCGGCACGGCGGCAGCTGTGACTGCAGTGCCTGACGAGGGCTTTGTCTTTGCGGGCTGGACGGCCAGCTCCGGCGGCAGCTACAGCAGCGCGACGATCAGCTTCACGATGCCCCAGAACGCCGATGCGGGCGGCGTCGTGCTGACAGCCAATTTCAAGGCTGACGCCCATGAACACAACTATGCGGAGATCGAGGATACGCGGGTGAACCCGACCTGCACCAACAATGGCTCGGCCAAGTACAAGTGCACGATCTGCGGCGAAGTCATCGAGAAGGAGCTGCCCGCACTCGGCCATGACTGGGATGGTGGGGTCGTCAGCAACGGCGTCATCACCTTTGCCTGCCGCCGTGAGGGCTGCGGCGAGACCCGCACCGAGGCCGTGCAGGCGACCCCGACGCCGTCGCCCTCGCCGGTGCCGACGCCGACAGCCACGCCCGAGCAGCACGTCCACAATTTCCAGCTCGTCAGCGATACCGCGACCTGCGCCACGGACGGCGTAAAGACCTACCAGTGCAGCTGCGGTGAGCAGATGACCGACCCATCCCCCGCCACCGGCAGCCACAGCTGGCAGCTGACCGGCCACACCGACCCGCAGGTCGGCGCGGACGGCAGCAACGTTTACACCTGCCCGGTCTGCGGTCAGACGAAGACCGAGACCCTCCCGGCCCTGCCGGCGCCCGACCCGGAGCCGGAGCCTGCACCCGAGCCCACTGTGCCGGAGGAGTCGGCCCCCGCCGCGGAGCCGACCTGCGACCCGGAAATTACCGAATAAGCCACCCCTGCCGCGGGCGGATATGGAATCCGCCCCTACGGGGAATGTCGATTTCAACGTAGGGGCGCATTCTATATGCGCCCGCAGACAGGCGTTTTCCGTAAGGCTGCGGGCCGGGCATGCCCGGCCCCTACCGCGATATTTCCCATGCAAAAATCATCAAACGAAAGAGGTTCCCATGTCCGAAGCTGCCACCAACCCGCGCCCCAAAAACAGCACCCTGATCCGCCGTTTTCTGCCGTATATGGCCAAGTACCGCGGCGTACTGGCCTTTGATTTGTTCTGCGCCGCGCTGACGACGCTCTGCGACATCGCCCTGCCCTCCATCATGCGCACACTGACGAACACCGTCTCTGCCGCCGCGCTGACCGTGGACACCGTGCTGCGGCTGGCTGCGCTCTACTTTGTGCTGCGCATCATCGACGGCGCGGCAAGCTACTTTATGTCCGGCATCGGGCACATCATGGGCGTACACATCGAGACCGACATGCGCCGCGACGCCTTTGACCACCTGCTGCGGCTCGACCACACCTACTACAACAACACGAAAGTCGGCCAGATCATGGGCCGCATCACCAACGACCTGTTCGATGTGACCGAGTTTGCCCACCACTGCCCGGAGGAGTTCTTCATTGCGGGAATAAAGATCGCAGCATCGTTTGTTATCCTCTGCCAAGCCAGCGTGCCGCTGACGCTCGTCGTCTTTGCCTGCGTGCCGCTGATGGGCGTGGTCTCGGTCAAGCTCAACCGCAAGCTGCGGGAGCGGTTCCGCCAGCAGCGCTTTCAGATCGGTGAGCTGAACGCCACAATCGAGGACAGCCTGCTGGGGCAGCGCGTCGTCAAGGCGTTTGCCGCCGAGGACATGGAGCGCGAGAAGTTCGCGCAGGGCAACCGGGATTTTGAACAGATCAAGGCCTTAAGCTACCACGCCATGGCGGCATTCAACACGTCCACGCGACTTTTTGACGGTCTGATGTACTTTGTTGTCATTCTGGCGGGCGGATTGTCCCTTGTGTACGGGGCCATCAGCGCGGGCGACCTTGTCGCGTATGTGCTGTATGTCTCGACGCTGATCGCGACCATCCGCCGTATCGTCGAATTTGCCGAGCAGTTCCAGCGCGGCATGACCGGCATCGAGCGCTTTGCCGAGATCATGGATACGCCCGTCACCATCGCCGATGCCCCCGACGCGAAGCCGCTGGTCGTGAAGGACGGCGGCATCGACTTTGACGACGTCAGCTTTGAGTACCCCGACGACCACAACAAGGTCCTGCGCCACGTTGATCTGCATATCCGCCCGGGCGAGAATGTCGCGCTCGTCGGGCCTTCCGGCGGCGGCAAGACGACGCTGTGCAACCTGATCCCCCGTTTCTATGATGTGACAGGCGGCAAGATCCTGATTGACGGCCAGGACGTGCGCGGCGTGACGCTGCACAGCCTGCGCGGGGCCATCGGCGTCGTGCAGCAGGACGTTTACCTGTTCAGCGGCACGGTGGCGGAGAACATCGCCTATGGCCGCCCCGGCGCGACCCGCGCCGAAATTGAGGAGGCTGCCCGCCTGGCCGGAGCCGATGCCTTTGTCCGCGCTTTGAAGGACGGCTACAACACCTACGTCGGTGAGCGCGGCGTCAAGCTGTCCGGCGGGCAGAAGCAGCGTTTGGCGATTGCCCGCGTCTTTTTGAAGAACCCGCGCATCCTGCTGCTGGACGAGGCCACAAGTGCCCTGGACAACGAGAGCGAGATTTTGGTGGGCCAGAGCCTTGACAAGCTGGCAAAGGGCCGCACGACCCTGACGATTGCCCACCGCCTGACGACGATCAAAAATGCGGACCGCATTCTGGTGCTGGGCCGCGACGGCATCGAGGAGGAGGGCAGCCACGACGAGCTGCTGGCGAAGCAGGGCGTATATTACCGGCTGTGGAACGGACTGGTGAGCGGGGAAACGCTGTAACCCGCGCCAAAGGCTTCTCCCCCGGGGGAGAAGCTGTCCGCGAAGCGGACTGATGAGGGGAGAGTCTGCCGTACCTTCCCGTTCACGGGATACCCCCGCAAGCCCCCCTCATCCGACCTCGGACGGGGCCTCGGCCACCTTCCCCCTAGGGGGAAGGCTTTTTTATTTGTTCCATCATCCGCCTCATATTCAGCCCGCAGGTCATCAGATTCGACACGGCCATGACTCCCAGGAACCCCATCATGCCGTACTGCGGCACGACAAGCCAAATCGCCGCAATGCGGAACACCGAGTCAAACAGCGAATATCGGAATGTTGCAAGCTGCTCCCCCAGACCCTTTAACACGCCGTCCACCATACTCTCCAGATACATGAACGGCGCGACGAAGCCCAAAAGCTGCACATACCGCCCAACCTCGGCATCCCGGTAGATGAACCCGGCCAGCGGCGCGCCGAGCAGCACAAACCCGACCCCCGCCGCCAGCGAGAACGCGCCGGTCATGCGCAGCATCGTAAAAATCAGGCGGTGCATGGCGGCGGTGTCGCCCTTTGTGTGGGCGCGGGTGATCTCGGGCATCAGCAGGCCGGACAGCGCCCCCAGCACCGAAAACGGGAAAAACAGCAGCGGGAGCGCCATACCCTTTAAGCTGCCGTACTGGGCCACGGCCTCGGCGCGGCTGCCCGTGTAAATCGCCAGCGTGTAGGGGATCAGGCTGCTTTCCGCCGCCTGCAGGGCGCTGGCCAGCAGGCGGCTGCCCTCGACGGGCCACAGGATGTCGTACAGCTCCTTGCGGGTGTAGGGGTGCAGCGGAGCACCGGGCCGGGGTGCAAATTCCGGCGTGCGTGCGGCAAAAGCCAGCATAATGCCGCAGGAGACGCACTCGCTGACCGTGTTGCCCAGCAGCACGGCGGCGCAGCCGTAGCCCGCGCCCCACTGCGCCAGCACCCGCAGCCCCGCCGCGGCGACGGCCATCCGCACCAGCTGTTCGATGAGCTGCGCCGTGATGTTCGGCTGCACCCGCCGCGCGGCCAAAAAGCACCCACGCACCGCGCCCGACACGGCCATAAACGGCAGACTGGGGGCCAAAATCAGCAGCGCGGTCTCGGCCCGGACGTCGTGCAGCAGATACCGCGCGCACGGCCCGGCCAATACGCTTTGGGCCAGCATGGCCGCCGTGCCGAAGCCCAGCGCCGTGATGCACAGCCCGCGCAGGGTCTCGGCCATGCCGCTGCCGCGGGCCAGGCTTTGCGCCGCCAGCCGCGCCGACGCCACATTGACGCCCGCCGTGGCGAACGAGACAAACACCATGTACAGCGCCAGAATCAGTTGGTAAAGACCCATACCCTCGCTGCCCAGATACGCCGCCAGCACGATTCGGAACCCCATGCCCAGCGCCCGCAGCACCAGCCCCGACCCGGTGAGCAGCGCCGCATTGTGTAGGTACGTTCTGCGTTTGCTCATACGCCGCCCCCTTCCCCTGCTGATGGGTATGCGGAAGGCGCGGCGGGTATGACAATGTGCAAATTCTATGCTGAACCGCTCTTAAATTACACAGTGCCTTGCATTATGGCGCGAATTTTGGTACACTATTACAAGAGCATTTTTAAAGGAGCATTTACAAATGAGCGAAACATGTACCCACGATTGCAGCAGCTGCAAGTCCAACTGCGATCACCGCGCGCCGCAGCATGAGCCGCCGCACGCAAGAAGCCATATCCAAAAAGTCATCGGCGTCGTTTCCGGCAAGGGCGGCGTCGGCAAAAGCATGACCAGCGCCATGCTGGCTGTCTCGATGCGCCGCCTTGGCTTTAAGGCCGGCGTGCTGGACGCCGACATCACCGGCCCGTCCATCCCCCGCCTGTTCGGCGTGAAGGGCCCGGCCACCGGTGACGGCGAGAGCATCAACCCGGTTTCCAGCCGTACCGGCGTGGAAATCATGAGCATCAACCTGCTGCTCGACGACCCCGAGGCCCCCGTTGTCTGGCGCGGCCCCGTCATTGCGGGCGCGGTCAAGCAGTTCTGGCAGGAGGTCGTGTGGGACGTTGATTTCCTGTTCGTTGACATGCCCCCGGGCACCGGCGACGTGCCGCTGACCGTGTTCCAGACGCTGCCGGTGGACGGCATCGTCATCGTGTCCAGCCCGCAGGAGCTGGTCGGCATGATCGTCGGCAAGGCCGTCCAGATGGCCCAGATGATGCATGTGCCCATCCTCGGCCTGGTCGAGAACATGAGCTACGCCGTCTGCCCCGACTGCGGCAAGCACATCAACGTCTTTGGCGACAGCCATGTGGACGAGATTGCCGACAAATACAAGCTGCCGGTGCTGGCGAAGATGCCCATCGACCCCGAGCTGGCCAAGGAGGCCGATGCGGGCATGATCGAGATGTTCGCGGGCGACTATCTGGACAATGCGGCCCAGACCGTGGCAAAGCTGCTGAAAAAGTAAAACGCTGCATCGACATTTTGAATTTTGAGGAGGTTACTTATGAAAAAGTTCTTTGAGGAATTCAAAGCCTTTGCCCTGAAAGGCAACATGATGGACATGGCCATCGGTGTTATCATCGGCGGTGCGTTCTCCACGCTGGTCACCTCCCTGACAGACAACCTCATCAGCCCGATTTTGGGTATTCTGGGCAAGGTCAACTTTGACGCCATGATGTGGGATGTCTTTGGCGACGGCAAGCTGGTCTTTAAGTACGGCGCGTTCATCACCGCCGTCATCAACTTCCTGATCATGGCGTTCGTGCTGTTCTGCATCGTCAAGGCTATGAACAAGCTGATGGAGATGGGCAAGCATGAGGAGCCCGCCGCGGAGGAGCCTGCTGCCCCCGCCGCCCCCACGCAGGAGGAGCTGCTGGCCGAGATTCTGGTCGAGCTGAAAAAGCAGAACGGCGAGAAAACGGCGTAACGTTTTTTAGTATGCAAAATGACCGCGCAGGGCGAAAAGCCTTGCGCGGTTTTTGCTTGGGCGGCGGAGGCACACGGCGCGGGAGGGATGAATCCTCCCCTGCGGGTCAACCGTAAACGGGTGGTTTCGGGAGGCCGCGGGCCGGGCATGCCCGGCCCCTACAGCGCGGTGTACTTTGTAGGGGGCGGCGTCCCCGACGCCCCGCATGGCGGTACGCACTGCCGGTAGGCCGTAGGGCGGCCTGCCCACAGGCCGCCGCGGAGGGGTCAAGACCCCTCCCTACGATGCAAACCGGAAAAGGGAGATGCCGTTAGGCCGCGGGCGGCATATATGCCGCCCCTACAAAGCGGCAGAAAGTCCACGCAACTTAATTTTATTAAGTTTACGCTTGCTAAACCAAATTTACAAACGTTTTTCGCTTAATTTCCGTAAAATCTTCTGCTTCAGGATTGTAAAGCGGCGGCATCTATGGTATGATGCAGACAAGAACAAAGACGTTCCCACAAGGGGCCTGTGTGCCCTGTTGGGAGCGTCTTTTTTGTTTATCCCGCCCGCGCGGCAAATGTGCGACGCTGCGCGGTTTAACGGGATCGGGAAAGGAGCAAACGAGGTATGGAAAACTTTACCGAGCGCAAGACCCCCGCCGGGCTGTACAGCCCCCGGTTTGAGCATGACAACTGCGGCATCGGCGCTGTGGTGGACATTAAGGGGCGCAAGAGCCACAAAACCATTGACGACGCGCTGCAGATCGTGGAGCATCTGGAGCACCGCGCGGGCAAGGACGCCGAGGGCAAGACCGGCGACGGCGTCGGCATTCTGACGCAGATCAGCGACAAATTCTTCCAGAAGGCCGCTGCCGAGCAGGGGCTGACCCTGGGCGCAGAGCGGGAATATGGCATTGGCATGTTCTTTTTCCCGCAGGATGAGCTCAAGCGCAACCAGGCCAAGAAGCTGTTTGAGATCGTCTGCAAAAAGGAGGGTCTGCCCTTCTTAGGCTGGCGCGAGGTTCCCACCTGCCCCGAGGTGCTCGGCCACAAGGCCATTGCCTGCATGCCCAGCATCTGGCAGGGCTTTGTGGGCAAGCCGCAGCGCGTCGAGGCCGGCATTGCCTTTGACCGCCGCCTCTATGTGGCGCGCCGCGTGTTTGAGCAGTCCAGCCCCGACACCTACGTTTGCAGCCTGTCCAGCCGCACCATTGTCTATAAAGGTATGTTCCTCGTCAAGGAGCTGCGCCTGTTCTATCCCGATCTGCAGGACGCCGACTATGAATCCGCCATCGGCATGGTGCACAGCCGCTTCTCGACGAACACATCCCCGAGCTGGAACCGCGCCCACCCCAACCGCTTCATCCTGCACAACGGCGAGATCAACACGATCCGCGGCAACGTGGACACGATGCTTGCCCGCGAGGAAACCATCGGTTCCAACTATTTAAAGGACGATATGACGAAGGTTCTGCCCATCGTCAACCAGGGCGGCTCCGACTCTGCCCAGTTGGATAACACGCTGGAATTCATGGTCATGAACGGCATGGATCTGCCGCTGGCCGTCATGGTCACGATCCCCGAGCCGTGGGACAACAACAAGTCGATGGACCCGAAGAAGCGCGACTTCTACCAGTACTATGCCACGATGCTGGAGCCGTGGGACGGCCCCGCCAGCATCCTGTTCAGCGACGGCGACGTGATGGGCGCAGTGCTGGACCGCAACGGTCTGCGCCCGAGCCGCTACTACATCACGAAGGATGGCCGCCTGATCCTTTCCAGCGAGGTCGGCGTGCTCGACATTCCCGCTGACGAGGTCGTGCGCAAGGACCGTCTGCGCCCCGGCAAGATGCTGCTGGTGGATACCGTCAGGGGCGAGCTGGTGGACGACGAAAAGCTGAAGGCCGACTACGCCAGCCGCCAGCCCTACGGCGAGTGGCTTGACCGCAACCTCGTCCCGCTGTCCAGCCTGAAGGTGCCCAACAAAAAGGTGCCCAGCTACACGAAGGATCAGCTTGTCCAGCTGCAGAAGGCGTTCGGCTACCGGTATGAGGACGTCTCCACGATCATTCTGCCGATGGCCAAGAACGGCGGCGAGCCCGCCGGGGCCATGGGCAGCGATACTCCGCTGGCCGTTTTGAGCCACACCCGCCCGAATCTGAGCGAGTATTTCAAGCAGATGTTTGCGCAGGTCACGAACCCGCCCATCGACGCGCTGCGCGAGAAGATCGTCACCTCGACCACCGTCTACGTCGGTGCGCAGGGCAATCTTCTGGAGGAGGACGCCGACAACTGCAAGGTCCTGAAAATCGAGAACCCGATCCTAACCGAGACCGATCTGCTCAAGATCAAGGCCATGGACGTGCCCGGCTTCAAGGTCGTGACGCTGTCCATCTGCTACTACAAGAACACCGATCTGGAAAAGGCCATTGAGCGCCTGTTTGTCGATGTGGACCGCGCCTACCGCGACGGCGCGAACATCCTGATTTTGTCGGACCGTGACATTGACGAGTACCACGTCGCCATTCCCAGCCTGCTGGCCGTGGGCGCGGTCAGCAAGTATCTGGTCCGCACCCGCAAGCGCACCGCCATGGCGCTGATTCTGGAAAGCGGCGAGCCGCGCCTGGTACACGACTTCGCCACGCTGCTGGGCTACGGCGCAGCTGCCATCAACCCGTATCTGGCGCAGGAGACTATCGGTGAGCTGATTTCCGACGGCCTTCTCGACAAGGACTACTACGCCGCTGTCAGCGACTACAACAAGGCCGTGCTGGCGGGCATTGTCAAAATCGCGTCCAAGATGGGCATTTCCACGATCCAGTCCTACGCGGGCAGCCAGATCTTTGAGGCGCTGGGCATCTCGAAAGAGGTCATCGACAAATACTTTACGAACACCGTCTCCCGCGTGGGCGGCATCACGATCCAGGACATCCAGAATGATCTGGAAGCCCGCCATCAGGAAGCATTCGACCCGCTGGGTCTGGACATCAACCGCGAGCTGCCGAGCCTGGGTGCGCACAAATTCCGCGGCGGCCCCGCTGCCGAGCAGCACCTCTACAACCCGCAGACCATCCACCTTTTGCAGCAGGCCTGCTGGACCGGCAATTACGATACCTTCAAGCAGTACACCGCCGCCGCTGCCAATGAGAACGGCGACGCGATGCACCTGCGCAGCCTGCTGGACTTCAATTATCCCGAGCAGGGCGTGCCCCTCGACGAGGTCGAGAGCGTTGACTCCATCGTCAAGCGCTTCAAGACCGCGGCCATGAGCTACGGCGCACTGTCCGAGGAGGCCCACGAGTGCATGGCTATCGCCATGAACCGTCTGGGCGGCAAGTCCAACACCGGCGAGGGCGGCGAGGCCGAGGACCGCTACGGCACCGAGCGCAACTCCGCCATCAAGCAGGTGGCATCCGCCCGCTTCGGCGTGACAAGCAAGTATCTGGTCTCCGCCAGTGAGATCCAGATCAAGATGGCACAGGGCGCGAAGCCCGGCGAGGGCGGCCAGCTGCCCGGCGGCAAGGTCTACCCGTGGGTCGCCAAGACCCGCAACTCGACCACCGGCGTCGGCCTGATCTCTCCCCCGCCCCACCACGATATTTACTCGATCGAGGATCTGGCGCAGCTGATCTACGATTTGAAGTGCTCCAACCGCAAGGCAGCCATCAACGTCAAGCTCGTCAGCGAGGCCGGTGTCGGCACGATTGCCGCGGGCGTTGCCAAGGCCGGTGCGGAGGTCATCCTGATTTCCGGCTTTGACGGCGGCACGGGCGCAGCCCCCCGCAACTCCATCCACAACGCAGGTCTGCCGTGGGAGCTGGGCATTGCCGAGGCACACCAGTGCCTGATCATGAACGGTCTGCGCAGCCGCGTCCGCATCGAGGCGGACAGCAAGCTGATGAGTGGCCGCGACGTTGCCATTGCCGCCCTGCTGGGTGCCGAGGAATTCGGCTTTGGCACAGGGCCGCTGGTCGCCATGGGCTGCGTCATGATGCGCGTCTGCAACCTTGACACCTGCCCCATGGGCATCTGCACCCAGAACCCCGAGCTGCGCAAGCGGTTCAAGGGCAAGCCCGAGTACATCATGAACTTTATGCGCTTCATGGCCGAGGACCTGCGCGAGTACATGGCAAAGCTCGGCGTGTGCACCGTCGATGAGCTGGTCGGCCGCACCGACCTGCTCAAGGTCAAGGCCGCGCCCGCAGGCTCCCGCGCCGGTGAGATGGACCTGACCGCGCTTTTGCAGAACCCGCTGGTCGAGAACTCCAACGTACACTTCAACGCGAAGGATGTTTACAACTTCCAGCTGGAAAAGACCCCAGACATGCGCATCCTGATGAAGAAGTTCAAAAAGAGCTTCGACTCCGCCGAGCCGAAGCCCAGCACCGTCACGCTGGACGTCGGCAACACGGACCGCGCGTTCGGCACGATCATTGGCAGCGAGATCACCGCCAGGTTCGGCAACACGCTGCCCGACGACACGTTCCATGTCGTCTGCCACGGCTACGGTGGCCAGAGCTTCGGCGCGTTCATCCCCAAGGGCCTGACGCTCGAGCTGGTCGGCGACGCAAATGACTACATCGGCAAGGGTCTGTCCGGCGGCAAGCTCGTCGTCTACCCGCCGAAGGACGCCGCCTTTGACCGCAGCGAGAACATCGTCATCGGCAACGTGGCACTGTACGGTGCTACGGGCGGCACAGCGTTCATCAACGGCGTGGCCGGTGAGCGCTTCTGCGTACGCAACTCCGGCGCAACTGCCGTTGTGGAGGGCGTGGGCGACCATGGCTGCGAGTACATGACCGGCGGCACGGTGGTCGTACTTGGCAAGACCGGCAAGAACTTTGCAGCCGGCATGAGCGGCGGCATCGCCTACGTGCTGGACGAGGACTGGGACTTCTACCAGCGCGTCAACAAGGACATGGTCAGCCTGGAGCCTGTGGAGCACAAGTACGATGTATCGCTGTTGAAAGACCTGATCCGTGAGCATGTGGAGCTGACCGGGTCGCCGCGCGGCAGGGAAATCCTTGACAACTTCGGCGAGTATCTGCCCAAGTTCAAGAAGGTCCTGCCCCACGACTACGACAAGATGCTGCGCCTGATCGCCCAGATGGAGGAAAAGGGCGAGGACAGCGAGCAGGCCCAGATCGAGGCGTTCTACGCCATGAAAAGCGCAAAGTAAGGGAGGCAGAGTACCATGGGCAAACCGACAGGATTTATGGAAATTACGCGGCAGACCAGTTTAGAGCTGCCGCCCGAGGAGCGCATCCGAAATTTTAACGAGTTTCACGTCCCGCTGCACACCGACGAGCAGCAGGCCCAGGGCGCACGCTGCATGGACTGCGGCGTCCCCTTCTGCCAGAGCGGCGTTCAGCTGGGCGGCATGTTCAGCGGCTGCCCGCTGAACAACCTGATCCCCGAGTGGAACGACCTGGTCTATCAGGGCAAGTGGGATCTGGCCGTGCACCGGCTGATCGCCACGAACCGATACCCGGAGTTCACGAGCCGGGTCTGCCCCGCCCTGTGCGAGGCGGCCTGCACCTGCGGCAACGTCACGGGTGACCCGGTCACGGTCAAGGAAAACGAGCGCGCCATCGTGGAATACGGTTACGAGAGCGGTGCCATTCATGCCGTGCCGCCCCCGGCCCGCACGGGCAAGACCGTGGCGGTCATCGGCGCAGGTCCCGCGGGCCTGTCCGTGGCCGACCTGCTCAACAAGCGCGGCCATCGCGTGACCATCTATGAGCGCGAGGACCGCGCGGGCGGCCTGCTGATGTACGGTATCCCCAACATGAAGCTGGAAAAGTGGGTCATTGACCGCCGCGTGAAGATTTTGCAGGACGAGGGCATTGAGTTTGTTTTTAACGCCGACGTCGGCAATACCGTCAGCGCCGAGGAACTGAAGGCCCGCTATGACGCCGTGGTGCTGTGCTGCGGCGCGAAGCAGGCCCGCGACATCCAAGCCCCGGGCCGCGACGCGCAGGGCATCTTCTTTGCGGTGGATTACCTGACCAGCGTGACCCGCAGTCTGCTGGATTCCAACTTTGCGGACGGCAAGGCGGTTTCCGCCGCGGGCAAGCGCGTGCTGGTCATCGGCGGCGGCGACACCGGCAACGACTGCGTCGGCACGGCCATCCGCCAGGGCTGCGAGAGCGTCATGCAGCTGGAAATGATGCCCTGCCCGCCCGCGGCCCGCGCCCCCGGCAACGACTGGCCCGAGTGGCCCCGCGTGCTGAAAACCGACTACGGCCAGCAGGAGGCCATCGCCAAATTCGGCTTTGACCCCCGCGTCTACCAGACGACGGTCAAGGAGTTCTACAAGAACGAGGCCGGGCAGGTCTGCGGCGCGCTGATCTCCAAGCTGAAAAGCGAGGTCGTGGACGGACGCCGCCAGATGGTGCCCACCGGCGAGGAGTTCACCGTGGACTGCGACCTTGTGCTGATCGCGGCAGGCTTTACGGGCTGCGAGCCCTATGTGGCCGATGCGTTCGGCGTCGAGCGCACGAAGCGCGGCACCGTGGCCGATGTGAAGTACGCCACTGCAGACCCGAAGGTGTTCGCCTGCGGCGATATGCGCCGCGGCCAGAGCCTTGTCGTCTGGGCGCTGCGCGAGGGCCGCGACACCGCCGCCGTCGTGGATGAAAAGCTGATGGGGTATACGAACCTGTGACCTACTTTCTTTGAAAAGAAAGTAGGCAAAGAAACTTTAAAACCTTAACCCATACATGGGCAGCCCCTCTAACCCATACATTGTAGGGCGGGGCACCCTCACCCCGCTGCAGCGGCCTGAGGGCAGGCCGCCCTACATACTGCCCTGCGGGGCGTCGAGGACGCCGCCCCCTACAACATACAGCATAACACAAAAAGGCACCTGCCCACACGGACAGGTGCCTTTTTATATCGTATTACCGCTCACATTTCCAGAAGTGGCAGCTGTACGGCTCCAGCGTGCTGCCGCCGCCGAAGTCGTGGTCAGCGCCTGTGATGAGGTCCACCGCGCGGCCGCAGCCCGCGTCAAAGTGGGCGTCAAACGGATTGCCGTCCGCGTTGATGGCCACCAGCACCCGCTCACCGTCGGCGTAGCGCTCAAAAATCAGCTGCTTAGGCTGGACCAGCACATTGCGGTAGCTGCCCCGGCACAGCGCCTTGCTGCCCGTGTGGGCGTGGGCCAGCGCCGCGATCCAGGCGGTCAGGTCGTTCTCCTCGGGCTTCTCCACCGCCGGGCGCAGCGTCGGGTCGCCGTTGCGCTTGTCGCCCTCCATGCCCCATTCACTGCCGTAGTAGACCGACGGCACACCGGGCATACCGAACAGCAGACCGTAGATGGGGCGTAGGCAGCCCTTGTCCGTCAAAATTGTTGCAATGCGCGTTACATCGTGGTTATCCACAAAGCTCAGCAGGTGCTTGCCCGTGTACAGGCACCACTGCTCGGAGCCGAACTGGCGGTTCAGGCTGTAGCTGATCTCGTGCATGTTGCCCGTGTTGAAGCTCGAATACAGGCCCTTGTAGCACTCGTAGTTCGTTACGCTGTGGCAGGCGTGGTCGTTCATCCAGCGGTTGTAGTCGCCGTGCAGCGTCTCACCCACCAGTGCGAACTCCGGCTTGATGCTGTCGGCCAGCCCGCGCAGCTCGGCCAGAAAGCCGCGGTCGAGGCAGTAGGCAACATCCAAACGCAGGCCGTCGATGTCGTAGTCCAGCACCCAGCCGCGCACAACGTCAAACAGGTAGTTTTTCACCGCCGGGTTTTGCAGATTCAGCTTGACCAGCTCGTTGCAGCCCTCCCACGCTTCATACCAGAAGCCGTCGTTGTAGTTGGTGTTGCCGTCAAAGCTGATGTGGAACCAGTCCTTGTACGGGCTGTCCCAGCGCTTCTCCTGCACGTCCTTGAACGCCCAGAAGCCACGGCCCACATGGTTGAACACGCCGTCAAACAGGATTTTTATGCCCGCCGCGTGCAGCGCCGCGCAGACCTGCCTGAGGTCGTCGTTTGTGCCCAGGCGGCAGTCCACCTTATTGTAGTCGCGGGTGTCGTAGCCGTGGGCGTCGCTCTCAAACAGCGGGTTGAACAGCACGCAGGTTGCGCCCAGGCGCTTGATATGCTCCACCCAGTCCAGCACCCGCAGAATGCGGTGCTCGCCCGCCTGCGCCTGGTCGCCGTCGTTTTGCAGCGGTGCGCCGCAAAGCCCCAGCGGGTAGATCTGATAAACTACTGCCTCATCGTACCACATATTGTTTTCCTCCCCGAATTAAAACTTCTTTTTCAGTTTTGGCTTGAGTATGACGTGGTAATACCGCGTCAGTGCCGCCAGTGCGCGGTCAAACAGCCAGAACGACAGGTTGCCCGCGGCCAGCAGTGCTGCCAGCATCCCGATGCCGTCGGCCAGCAGCTCGTCCAGCACGGCGGGCCCGAGCAGCGCAAACAGCAAAAGATACACCAGCACCGTGCCCGCGTTGAACACCGCGAACTTCAGCACCCAGCGCAGGAGCGTGCTTTTTACGCCGTTCAGCTTGACGCGCAGCACGGGGTAATACCCCATGACCAGCACGTAAAACAGCGCCAGTTCGGTCTCCGGCACAAAGAGCACGGCCAGAATTGCCACGCAGACGTAGAGGGTCAGCGCGTAGCGCGTGCCGTATTCCTCGAGCACCGGGATGAGCAGGAACGCCGCCAGCATCGGCGCGGCATAGGTGCCGATCTGCAGTGCACTACCCAGCAGCAAAAGCACCACCGAAAGTGCCCCCAGCATACCGCAGAGGGCTATCTTCTGGCTTTCCGTTTTGCGCATCGTTCCGCCTCCCACCGCTTTTCGATTCTTGTACATTATACCCTATTTTGTTTCACATTGCAAGGCATCCATCTGTGCAACCGTACAAAAGGTGTAGCCCTGCTCCCGGAAATAGGCGATCATATCGGGCAGGGCCTTGACGGTCTGACCTGTTGCTTTTGTATCATGCAGCAGGACGACACAGGTGTCCTGACCATCAGCATCGCGGCGAATGTTGCGCAAAATCTGCGCGGCATCCGGGTGGCTGGCGGTGGCGTCCTCGGCGCAGACGTTCCAGTCGATCCAGTGGTAGCCCTTGTCCTCGGCCTGGGCCTTCAGGGCCTTCATGATGCCGTTTCCGCCGTAGCGGTGGCTGACTGTGTTTGTGCTGCCGCCGGGGAAACGCAGCCAGTCGATGGCCGCCACATCCACATACGGCTCCAACGCCTGGCGCAGCGTTCTGATGTCCTGCCAGAATGCGTCAGTGCTCGCATAAATTTTGGAGTATTGATGCGTCGCGCTGTGCAGCGCGATCTGATGCCCCGCCGCCGCGATGTCCGCCACAAGGGGCAGATATTTTTCGTTGGCGTCCTGCGCGCAGACAAAGAAGGTGGCCGGGACCTGCTCCTTATCGAGAATTTCCAGAATTGGCCGGGTGTTTTTGCTGGGGCCGTCGTCAAAGGTCAGGCAGACGATTTTGGGCAGCGCCGTCTCCCCCGTCGCCGCCGACACCGCAAAGCAGTCGTTGGGGGTGTCGGTCTCGGCGTACTCCCGGTGGTACAGCAGATGGATGATGCCGGACAACAGCACCAGCATAGCCGCCAGCACCACGCCCGCCAGCAATCTTGCGTTTCGTTCCTCTCTGTCTGCATCCCGCCGCATGGCAAGCCCCTCCTCTGTTTTGGTCTGGTACAAGGTATGCGGGCGTGGCGGGAAATAGACATAGGCAGCGGTGTATGGTATAATAGAGAAAACACTGTGGGAGGCCCGCCGCATGAAACTGAAGATCACTAAATCCGACAAGCAGGCGCTGCTAGCGGCACTGGCGGTCTGCGGGATCGGCATACTGTTTTCCATCCTTATTGTGCTGGGGATGGATATTTACCGCAAGCATACCTACACCAGCGTGATTTTGCCGGACGCCTATCGCATTACCGACATGAAAGCGACGGCGCACACCTCCTACTCTGTCAATGGGAGCAACACCGATTACGTCTACATCATCACGGTCAAATATGAGATCGACGGCACCAGCTACACGGACACACTGCAAATTTTGCAGGGCACCCATTTCGCCACCGAGCTGCACGCGCGCTACCTGGCCGACAACGCCCCGGAAGAAGTGCTGGGCAATTTGTATTATTCCGAGAAAGACCCATCCCATATTGGGCGGTATGGGGACGATTCGCTATTCGTAGAGTAAGTAACAAAACGCGGGAAACAGCCCTTTTACCGGCAGTCTCCCGCATTTTTCTTTATTTGTTTGGAGTTCTTTTCGGTTCCTTTTCTTGCAAGAAAAGGAATAAAACTCTCGTACTTACTTCGCTCTTGCCTCGTGCATCGCGTTGATGCGCTTGCGCCAGAGGCGCGGGGCAAAAAGGGCCAGCATCGGGTAGAGCTCCAGACGGCCCGCCAGCATGTCAAAGGCCAGCAGCAGCTTGGCCGGAGCGGAGAAATCCGCAAAGCTGCCCATCGGGCCGACCATCTCAAGGCCGGGACCGACGTTGTTCAGGCAGGTCGCGACGGATGTAAACGTCGTCACCAGATCGAACCCGTCCAGCGAGAGCAGCAACACCGACAGCGTCAGCAGCAGCATATAAATGTTGAAATAGTTGTGCACACCGCGCAGCGTCTTTTCGTCCAGCGGTTTGCCCTCAAAGCGGACCGTCGTCACGGCATGGCTGTGCAGCATCTTGTTCAGGTCCTGCCGTGCCGCCTTGAAAAGGATGATGACGCGCGATACTTTCAAGCCGCCCGCCGTCGAGCCCGCGCATGCGCCCACAAACGTCAGGATCACGATCACGGTGCGGGAGTAGGTCGGCCAGAGGTTGAAGTCCGCCGTGGCGTAGCCGGTGGTCGTGACGATGGACGACACCTGGAAGAACGCCGTGCGCAGCGCCGTGCCGACACTGTCGTACATACTCGCGATGTTGGCCGTGATCGTCAGCGTCGAGAACGCGACGATGCCTAAGTAGACGCGCATCTCCTCAGAGGCGAACGCCGCACGGAAATGACGCAGCAGCAGGAAATAATACAGGTTAAAGTTAATGCCGAACAGCAGCATGAACACGCCGATGACGATCTCAAAATACGGGCTGTTGTACGCGCCGACGCTCAGCGCCTTGTTGCTGAAGCCGCCCGTGCCCGCCGTGCCGAACGCATGAATGAGCGCGTCAAACAGCGGCATGCCGCCCGCGCAGAGCAGAATCGTCTCGATGACGGTCATGACCAGATAAATGGCATACAAAATCTTTGCGCTGTCGCTCAGCTTGCTGGAAATTTTTCCGCAGGTCGGGCCGGGGACCTCGGCGCGCATCAGGTGCATGGCACGGCCATCGGTCATGGGCAGCACGGCCATGGCAAAGACCAGCACGCCCATGCCGCCGATCCAGTGGGAAAAGCTGCGCCAGAACAGCGTGCCGTGGCTCAGCGCCTCGACGTCGGTCAGAATTGTCGAGCCTGTCGTCGTAAAGCCCGAGACCGTCTCAAAAAAAGCATCGGCAAAGGACGGTATCTCGCCGGAGATGACAAACGGCAGTGCGCCGAAAACCGACATCAGCACCCAGACAAGCGCCACGATGGCCAGGCCGTCGCGAGCGTAGATTTTCGTGTTTTGGGGGGTGCGCAGGCTGGTTATCAGGCCCAGCGCCAGCACGATCAGCGTCGGCCACAGGAAGGAAAGCACAACGCTCCACTCGCCGTAGATGGCGGCGCAGCCCATGGGAAAGAGCATGAGGGCTGCTTCGATCAGGAAGATGCGCCCCAGCACAAACCCTACCATTTTATAGTTCATGGCCGCGCCCTCACTTTACAATGTCGCGCAGCGAGTGCAGCGTTGTGTCGGTGGTGACGATGACGACATCGTCGCCCTCCTGCAGGGCATCGTTGCCGGACGGGATGACTGTCTGGCCATTGCGGCGCACGATGCCCGCCACCAGCAGCCCCTTGCGCAGGGTCAGATCCTTCAGCGGTACGCCAATGAACGGCAAACCCGGCGCAACGTTGAATTCCAGCGCCTCCACGCGCCCGCCCACCAGACGGTGCAGCGTCTTGATGTTCTCCGACTCAAAGCTGTTCTGCATGGCGCGGACGTACATGGCAATGGACTCCGACGTGACCGACGCCGTGGAGACGACGCTGTCCACCATCCCCTTGGCAGCGGCCAGCTCGGCGAAGGACTCGCGGTTGATCTTGGCCACGACCTTGCAGGAGTTTATCTGGGAGGCGTACATCGCCAGAATGATGTTTGTTTCGTCCAGGCCGGTCAGCGCCACAAAGGCGTCCATATCGGTGATGCGCTCCTCACTCAGCAGCTCGGCATCCGCACCGTCGCCGTGGATGACCAGCACGCCGGGGAACTTCTCGCTCAACTCCTGGCAGCGGGCCGCATCACTGTCGATGACGGTCACCCGCTTCTGGATGTCCTGCAGCTCCTTGACCAGATAGTAGGTCATCCGGCTTGCACCGACGATCATGACGTTGCTGGCCTTGGCCTTGAACAGGTTCAGCTTGCGGAAGAAGGATTCCAGATCCCGGGCCGAGGCCGTCAGGTAGATCTTGTCCCCGGCCCGCAGCGTAAACATACCCGTGGGGATGATCGTCTCGCTGCCGCGGGCGACGGCGCAGATCAGAATTTTGACCCGGATATTGCGGTACAGGTCCGACAGCTGCAAGCCCACCAGCGGGTTGTCGTCGGCCAGGCGGTACTCGATCAGCTCAAACCGCTGGCGGCAGAACTGCTCACGCTTGATGGCAGACGGGAAACGCAGCACGCGGGCGATCTCACGCGCCGTGGCTTTTTCCGGGTTGACGAACATCGACAGACCAAGGTCATCGCGCATAAAGCGCAGCTGCTTCTCATACTCCGGGTTGCGGATACGCGCAATCGTGTGCTGCGTGCCCAGCTTTTTGGCGACGAGGCAGGCCAGGATGTTGATCTCATCACTGGACGTTGTGGCGATCAGCAGGTCTGCGCCGTCCTCAAACGCCTCCTTCTGCACGTCATAGCAACCGCCGTTGCCGGCCAGACCGCGCACGTCATAGATATTGACAATGTCCTCGATCAGGTCATGGTTTTGGTCGATGACGACGATGTCGTTATTTTCCGCCGTAAGCTGGGCGGTCAGGGCACGGCCAACCTTGCCGAGGCCGACGACCACGATTCTCATACGAACGCTCCATTTCTCTTTTTCAAAGCGGGAACACATGTAGGGGCGACCATTGGTCGCCCGCGCAGCCTTATCGCTGCCCTGCGTTCCCCCATCGTTTCCTGCATGGCAAGCGGGCAGCGGGCGAGCAATGCTCGCCCCTACTAGCGCCGCGTCCGGCTATGCAAGCAAGACTTGTACATTATTAAGCCCATTATAGCAAAGCGGGCAGAAAAAGCAATAGGACACTTTTACGGAACGTCCAGGTTTTTTTAAGAAATCCGCAATTTTGTGCTGTGCAGGGCAAATTTTGCGTTGACAAACGCGGATTTACTTGTTATAATTAGATGCTGTGTGAAATCACACGGTTATCCTTGTCTTTTCCGTTAAAAGAGAAGGCCTAATGTCCAAAAGGAGGTGCACAGAATATGGCTAAGTACGAAACCATGATGGTTACCACCGCGAACCTCGACGAAGAGGCTTCCAACGCTCTGATCAACAAGTTCAAGAACCTGATCGCAGCGAATGGTACGATCGATTCTGTTGATGATTGGGGCAAGAAGCGTCTTGCTTACCCCATCAACGATGAGACCGAGGGTGTGTACACGGTGATCAGCTTCACCAGCGAGCCCGATTTCCCGGCTGAGCTGGACCGCGTTTTCAAGATCACCGAGGGCGTTCTTCGCAGCATGACTCTTGCTGTTGAGGAGTAAGGAGTAAACCAATGCTGAATGTTGTTGCAATCATGGGCCGCCTTGCCGCGGACCCGCAGCTGCGCCAGACTACGACGGGCAAGAACGTTGCGTCGTTCCGCATCGCCTGTGATCGCGGACGCCGTGACGCTAACGGCCAGAGTCAGGCTGACTGGCTGGATGTTGTCGCCTGGGATCGCACGGCAGAGTTTGTCTGCAAGTATTTCCAGAAGGGTTCTCTGATCGCCATTGACGGCCGTCTGCAGAGCCGCAGCTATCAGGACAAGAACGGCAACAACCGCACCGCGATTGAGATCGTGGCCAACAACGTCAACTTTGCCGCTCCCAAATCCGCAAACGCCGCACCGATGGGTGATGCCGGTTACGGCGCACCCACGGCAGCCCCCGCTCCCCGTCCCGCTGCACAGGCCGCCCCTGCGCCGAGCTATTCTGCCGGCAGCAATGACGACTTTGCACTGATCGAGGATGAGGGCGACCTGCCGTTCTAAAATCGAAAGTATCATTCTAACAAGGAGGTTTCCACAATGGCTATGGATCGTTCTTCTCGTCCGATGCATCGTGGCCGCAAGAAGGTTTGCTCCTTCTGCGTTGACCGCGTCGAGCACATCGATTACAAGGATCTGCCCCGCCTGCGCAAGTATGTGAGCGAGCGCGCCAAGATCATTCCCCGCCGTGTTACCGGTACCTGCGCTTTCCATCAGCGTGAGCTGACGGTTGCCATCAAGCGTGCCCGCTACATGGCTCTGATGCCCTACGTCAGCGACTAATCTCGCCGCGTCGGCATTGCCTGAAATGCACTGAAAAAGAGCAGTCTCGCAAGAGACTGCTCTTTTTTGTTTTGCTTTGCCTTCCCCCTTGGGGCTGCGCCCGCAGGCGCGTGTCGGAGCGCAACCGCCGAAGGCGGCTCTTAGCGCGTAGACTGAAAGGTGGCCCCGCAGGGCCGGATGAGGGGCGGCGTTCCTGTGGTCACCCGTTAGCGGGGTATCACGGAAAACCTGCCCCGCATCAGTCACCTTCGGTGACAGCTTCCCCCTCAGGGGAAGCCGAATTGCTTTCTGCCGCATTCCCCGTCTGCGCCACCAGCGTGTCATCACGCTCCCCGGCGATGCTGACGATGACAGTCACATTCTCGGTGTTTATCTTCGTTCCGGCCTTGTAGTCGGTGCTCGCCACACAGCCCGCGGCCATCGTACCGTCGTTATCCACCATGACCATCTTGTACTGGATGCCCAGCGTGTCCAGCTTTTTGCTGGCATTGGCCTGGGTAAAGCCGATGATGTCCGGCATCTCCACAAGGCTCGGGCCGCTGCTGACCGTGATCTGGATGATTTGGTCGTCCATCAGCTTCTCTGTGCCTGCAGGCGGGTCTTGGCTGATGACGACGCCCTGCGCCACCGTGTCGGAGCTTTGCTCCACCATCACGATGCGGAAACCGTCGTAGGCAGAGTTACCCTTGATGTCAGTAGTGTAGCGCAGGCCGAGCAGGTTCGGCACGGTCTCGGCGGTGGTCTCCCCCGCCGTGCCGGCTGCTGTCGGCTGCGGCGTTGCGGCAGGGGTGCTGTCAGCCTTGCTGCCGCCTATCAGGCTCCAGAGCAGCAGCACGACCAGCACAAAGATGACGACGAGCGACACGGCCATGATCTTGCGGGTGCTGATCTGGTTGTCGCCCTTCTCAAACATCGCGTTTGCGACATTCGGGTCGGTCAGGGCACTCATCAGCTCGGGCACGGTCTGCATCCGCTTGGCGGGGTCCATCCGCAGCGCGCAGGCCAGCACCTGCGAGAACCATGTAGGCACACCCGCCTCGAGGCTGTGCGCCGACTCGAGGCTGTCCCGCACCTTGCGCTGGGGCGCGGCGACTGGCGTCTGCCCTGTGACCATCCTGTAGCAGACCGCGGCCAGCGCGTAAACATCGGTGTAGCGCCCGCTGAACTCGGCGGCAGAGTACTGCTCCGGCGCGGCGTAGCCCGGGTAGAGCTGGCTCTTCAGTTCGCTGCCGCCGGTGCGCAGCGCCAGCGTGCCGTAACCGGTCAGGCGGGCCGTGCCGTCGATGGGCAGCACGATGTTGTCCGGGCAAATGCCGCGGTGGATCAGCCCCGACTTGTGCAGCAGAGCCACGCCCTCCATGATGGGCTGCAGCAGCGTGCGGGCCTCGGCGGGGGTCAGCGTGCGGCTGCGCAGGTGCAGGTAATGCGACAGGGTCATGCCCTTCTCGCTCTCCTCCACGGCGTAGACCGTGTTGTTTTCCTCCATAACGTCCAGAATCGTGGACAGGCCGGTGGCCGGGGTCAGGTTTTTCAGGTCGTCGTACAGGTCCTTGAAGTCCATCCGGCTCGTCTTGAACAGGACCTCCTTCTCCTCCTTGGGCATCAGCGCACCGTCGGCGCTGCGGCCGTTGCAGAGTGTGACCGGGAAATATTCCTTGATGAGGACGAATTTCTTTTCGTCGTTCAGCACGCCGCGGTAGGCAAGACCGTCACCGTCGGCGCTCAAATAGGTGCCCACCGTGTACCTGCCGCCCAGCTGGGTGCCCAGAGGCAGCGCGCCCTCAGGGTTGCGGTTTTCCAGCGAGCGCCCGCAGTGGGGGCACTCGCCGCGGTACCCACCATCCAGCGGCTGCAGGCAGTGCGGGCAAAGGAGTTTTGGCATAGTAACGCTCCTTTTCAATTAAAAACATGCTTGTAGGGGCCGGACATGTCCGGCCCTGAACTTCGCGGCAGCCCAAAAATCTCGGGTCATTTCTACGCTGCGGGCCGGGCATGCCCGGCCCCTACCGTTCTGCCGTACAAAAAAAGAGAGCAAAAGTCGCCCTTCACTCTCTTTTGGCATTCTTGTGGTTTAGCGATCCAGGTCTTCCTCGTTCTCGAGGGTGTGCCAGGCGTTCTGGACATCATCATCGTCGTCCAGGGCGTCCAGCAGCTTGCCCATCTGGACGAGCTGATCGGGGTCGGTCAGCACGGTGGTGGTGGAAGGCACCTGCGCCACGTCGGCGGAGATGAACTTGTAGCCCTTCTTTTCCAGCGCGTCGCAGACGGCGGTGAAGTTCTCGGGGCTGGTGGTGACCTCGGCGGCGTCCTCGCCTGCATCGAAGTCATCGGCACCGGCGTCCAGTGCATCCATCATCAGCTCATCGGGATCCTTGTCCTCGAGATCGACGACGATGACGCCCTTCTGGGTGAACATGAAGCCGACGCAGCCCATCTGGCCCAGGTTGCCGCCGAACTTGTCAAAGTAATGGCGCATATTGGCCGCGGTGCGGTTGCGGTTGTCGGTCAGGGTCTCGACCATGACGGCGATGCCGCCGGGGCCGTAACCCTCATAGGTGATTGCCTCATACTCGGTCTTGTCGCCGCCCTCGGCGCGCTTGATAATGCGCTGGATGTTATCGTTGGGCACGCTGTTGGCCTTGGCCTTGGCAATCAGAGCCGCCAGCTTGGAGTTGGAAGCGGGGTTGCCGCCGCCCTCCTTAACGGCCACGGCGATCTCGCGGCCGATCTTAGTGAAAACCTTGGCGCGGGCGCCGTCGGTCTTTTCCTTTTTACGCTTGATGTTATTCCATTTGCTATGTCCGGACATGGAAAAATCCCCCTAATTTGTATTCACACAGGCAGTGGCATTGCAGCCGATAATTACCAGTAAACTATTATAGCACAACAAATCGTTCTTTTCAAGAGGGGCCGCCCGCTTTATTGCAGATTGCGCAGGCCCTTCGGGTAATGGTTTTTGATGCGTCCGCCGCTGACCTTGCCGCCGCCGAGCGGGAACCCGTCTACGAGCACGGCGCACCAGCCGTTTTGCGCGGTGGCGGCGTCGATCTCCTCGCCCCGCAGCCAGGCGGCGGTGCGCGGGTCGGTCAGCGTCAGCTCCTCGCGGTTCGTGCACTGTGCGCCGTAGGCCATGAAAAGCGCATGGGCGGGCTGGAACCGCTTTTTCAGCACGCTGCCCGCCAGAACGCCGCCGCGCACGACGCGCAGCTTCGCGGTGTTCAGCGTCTCGCTGCCCGGCGCGGGCAGCAGCAGCCACTCCCCTGCCCCGGCCAGCGGGCGGGAAGCCAGCGCCGGGAAATAGGTTTTGGCAAAATCGAGCCACTCCACCGGGGCTTTCGGCGCCTTGGGCGGCTTGCCCTTCGGCGGGGTGGGCGCGTCGGCGTCGGCTGCTTTTTGCAGCTTCGCCATAAAGTGGCCCTCGCCGCCGTCGGCGGGCCAGATGCGGCGGGTGTATCCGGCGCGGAAATCCGGGTAGTCAGGGGCGCGGTTGGCCTCGCCCGGACGGCCAAAGCCGCAGCCGGACAGGTCGCAGAGCGTGAACGCTGGGTGCTTTGCGAGGAAGGCCGCGATCTGTCCCTCGTCCTCCGCCGGGGCAAATGTGCAGGTCGAGTAGACGAGCACGCCGCCCGGAGCCAGCAGCGCCGCCGCGTTTTCGAGAATTTCGGCCCCCAGCTCCGCACAGTGCGCCACTAAGGCGTTATTGTGCTGGGCGGCGGCGACGGTCTCCTTGCGGAACATACCCTCGCCCGAGCAGGGCGCGTCGACGAGCACCCGGTCAAACTGCCCGGGCATCGCCGCGGCCAGACGGGCGGTGTCCTCGTTCGTGATGACGGCGTTCGTCACGCCCATTCGCTCGAGATTCTGGCGCAGAATTTCAGCGCGGGCGGCGACGAATTCATTGGCCAGCAGCAGGCCTTGCCCCTGTAGAGCCGCCGCCAGCTGGCTGGTCTTGCCTCCCGGCGCGGCGCAGAGGTCGGCCACCCGCATACCGGGCTGCACGTCCAGCAGCGCAGCGGGGGCCGAGGCACTCGGCTCCTGTGCATAGAGCACGCCCGCGTGGTGCCAGGCGTGCCGCCCCGGGCGGAAGTCCGCCGCCGTTGTAAAGGCCGTGGGGCAGAATGGGGACGGCTTTGCGTCAAAGTCCGCATGCTGCGCGAACCATTCCGGCGTGCAGCGCAGCGCGTTGACCGTTACGCCGCGGGCAGGCTGCGGCGTGGCGTAGGCGTACAGCTCGTCAAAGCGCGCCCCCAGCAGTGCCCGCTCCCGCGCGGTAAAATCCTGTGGAAATTCCATAGCAGCCCCCTCTGCATAAAAAAGCCATGGGCGGGCAAACTACCTTTGCAGTCCGAAAACGACTGTAGATCGTTTTTACTTGCGAAAGGAGCTTACCACCTATGGCTAAGAATCAGACTAACAATTCGACGAACCGCACGACCAATCGCACGACGGACACGACCCAGAAAACCACGAACCGTACCCAGCAGAAAACCACCAACCGCACCACCAACACCACCGACAGCAAGAACTACAAGTGAGGCGGGTTTCCTAAGGCTTCCCCCCTTGGGGGGAAGCTGCCGCCCGCAGGCGGCTGATGAGGGGCGGCCTTGCCACTACAACCCGTTACCGGGCAAATTGCGGAGGCTTTTCCCTCATCCGCCCTCGGGCGGGGCCTCGGCCGCCTTCCCCCTCGGGGGAAGGCTTTTTACTTATTACTCCGGCTTATACCCGTCCCACATCGCGTTGAACAATTCCTCAATGCGGTCGTTCCTGCCTTGCAGGTACAGCCAGCCCAGCAGGCACTCAAAGCCGGTGGAGGCGCGGTACTCCTGCACAGTGGCGTGCTTGGCGACAGTGGCCTTGCTGGCGTTTTTGCCGCGGCGCAGCACGGCGGCCTCGGCGTCGGTCAGCATCGGCTCGATGATGTCCAGCTCCAGATTCTGCGCGTGGGCGCTGACGTAATGCGTCGCCACGGTATGCAGACGATTGGGCTGCAAGCGCGTCGTGCCCACCAGGCGGGCGCGGACGAGCAGCTCCAGCACGGCGTCGCCCACAAAGGCCAGCGCCAGCGGCGACATTTCGTGAATGTCGACTTCGGATTTTTGTGTAAACAGCATATTTTCTACTACTTAGTACAGATAGTCGAATTCGTACTCGCCGATCTTGATCGTGTCCTCTTCCTCAACGCCCTGGGCGACCAGCTCGTCCAGAATGCCGGAATCACCCAGCTGCGTCTGGAAATACTGCAGGCTCTCGTAGTCCTCGACGTTCGTACCGGCGAGGATACGCTCCAGCCACGGGGCATCGACGGTGAACTCGTGGTCGCCGGTGCGCTCCACCGTGAACGGGCGGGTCGGCTGGGCGTTCTTGTCGGGGCGCTTGTACTCGGCCTCATAGACCTTGACCGGGGGCAGATCCTTCAGGCGGTTGTAGACCAGCGCGGGCAGGTTGTCCACACCCTGACGGGTCGCCGCGGAGATGGGCAGGAAGGTCAGACCCTTGGCCTCGACGTACTGCTTGAACTCCTCGACCTGCTCGGGGCTTGCAATGTCGCACTTGTTGCCCAGCACGATCTGCGGACGGTCCGCCAGCTCGGCACTGAACCCGGCCAGCTCTTGGTTGATCTGCTCGAAGTCCGCCTTGGGGTCGCGCCCCTCGCAGCCGGAGACGTCAACGACGTGCAGCAGCAGGCGGCAGCGCTCAACATGGCGCAGGAAGTCGTGGCCGAGGCCGACGCCCTCCGCAGCACCCTCGATCAGACCGGGGATGTCGGCGCAGACAAAGCTCTGCTCCGGGCCGACGCGGACGACGCCCAGCACGGGGGTCAGCGTCGTGAAGTGGTAGTTGGCGATCTTGGGACGCGCGGCAGAAATAATGCTGATGAGCGTCGATTTGCCGACGTTCGGGAAGCCGATCAGGCCCACGTCCGCAATGACCTTCAGCTCGAGCTTGAGGTGCATATCCTCGCCGGGCAGACCGGGCTTGGCAAACTTGGGAATCTGGCGGGTCGGGGTCGCAAAATGGCTGTTGCCCCAGCCGCCGCGTCCGCCCCTGGCCACGACAACAGGCTCACTGCCCGTCAGATCGGCCACGACGAGGTCGGTCTCGGCCTCCTTCAGCACGGTGCCGCGGGGCACGCGGATGACCAGGTCGTCACCGTCTGCGCCGCTCATCCGCTTGGCACGGCCATTCTCGCCGTCGGGCGCGGTGTACTTGCGCTTGTAGCGGAAGTCCATCAGGGTGGACAGGTTGTCGTCGGCCACAAAGATGATGTCGCCGCCGCGCCCGCCGTCACCGCCGTCGGGGCCGCCCGCCGCCACGAATTTTTCGCGGTGGAACGTCACCGCACCGTCGCCGCCCTTGCCGGCGTGCAGCCAGATCGTGGCGGTATCAATAAAATTACTGGTTGCCATGTGGTACCTCATTTACAAAAAATCACAAAAAACGAGCGAGCCGCAAAGGCCCGCCCGTACCGGTTTTTTTACTGCTTGACCGTGCAGCGCTTGCGGTCACGGCCCATGCGCTCGAAGTGAACGCGGCCATCGACCAGAGCGAACAGGGTGTCATCGCTGCCGATGCCGACGCCCTCACCCGGAT